>Ga0209540_10000128_pt1 | contig 98733 bp, 85 predicted proteins | sample BarGraIncu01121A_FD_184501 | JGI IMG/M metagenome (GOLD analysis project Ga0209540, IMG submission 184501) | Arctic peat soil microbial communities from Barrow, Alaska - Barrow Graham LP Incubations 011-21A (SPAdes) (version 2) | ecosystem: Environmental > Terrestrial > Soil > Wetlands > Peat... | reverse complement strand
TCGAAGCTATTAAAGACTACTTAGAAAATCATAACCAAAATCCAAAGGTCTTCGTCTGGAGCGCTCCGGTTGAGCGTATTTTGGCAAAGATCGCCAAATGTAAAGAAGTGTTGGACGCACTACACTAGCGCTACAAGTTCGGGAAGATGTAGCGCTACGGGGAATCGAACCCCGGTTTAGTGACTGAGAATCACCTGTCCTAACCCCTAGACGATAGCGCCCTTAATTGAATAGAGAAAGAATTATGGCTGGGAAGCAGGGACTCGAACCCCGATACTATGATCCAGAGTCATATGTCCTGCCATTGGACGACTTCCCAGCTCAAGTTCAAATTATACCCGACTTCAATATTTCTGTCAAGATTTTGAACCCTGCGATCAATTACCGTCGCGTAATATTTGCGGATGAATTGTTCTGTGATATATTAGATAGCAGCTAAATGCAAACCAAAGGCACTATTTTCGATCTTAAGAAATTCGCCATTCACGACGGCCCGGGCATCCGCAGCACGGTTTTCTTCAAAGGCTGCCCGCTGCGCTGCCGCTGGTGCCATAATCCGGAAGGCATGTCTCCCGCCCGGGAAGTCATGGTATTCGCCCAGCGCTGCCTGGCCGCTTGCCGCGAATGCCTTGAACTTTGCCCGGAAAAAGCCTTGACCAAGGACAAGAAGGGCATCGTCCTCAATCGCTACCTTTGCAATGCTTGCGGCCTTTGTGCGGCTGCTTGCCCTTGCGAAGCGCTGCAAATGGCCGGGCGCAAGGTCAGCGTCGATCAAGTCATGACTGAACTGGCCAAAGATGCCATTTTCTACCAGGATTCGGGTGGTGGCGTCACTTTTTCAGGCGGTGAACCGTTGGCGCAAATTGATTTTTTGCATGAGCTGCTGCTGGCCTGCAAAGAACGCGGCTGGCATACAACTGTGGACACCTGCGGCCACGCTCCGTTTGCAAGTTTTGAAAAAATAATGCCGCTGGTCGATCTTTTCCTCTATGATTTAAAAATCATCGCTGCAGCCAAACATCGTCGCCTTACCGGCTTACCCAATGGCCTGATCCTGGAAAACCTGGCCAGACTTTCGCTTGGCGCCAGTTCCCTGGCCATCCGCATCCCGTTGATTCCCGGCCGCAACGACTCCCAGACTGACATAAAACAATTGGCCGATTTTTGCGCCGCTTTGCCGCACGTTCATCCTGTGCACCTTCTCCCCTATCACCGGGGCGGCAGCGGCAAAAGGAAACGCCTGGGCCAGGCAGATCCCCTGCCGGGTACACGGCCGCCAACGGCCGCCAACATACAAAAAATAAAGGAAATATTTCGCCGGCGAAAATTAACGGTGACACTCGGAGGCTGACATGAACGAAAGGATCAAGAAATTGCGCCGGCAAAGTTTGCGGGCAGTTCCCGAACTTTCCGCCGAACGGGGCATCCTGCTGACCCGCTTTTATCAAAGCGCCGCCGCCCGCAGCCTGTCCGCCCCCCTGCTGCGGGCCGGGGCTTTTGCTTATTTAATGAACCATAAAAAAGTAACCATTATGCCCGGAGAATTGATTGTCGGTGAAAGGGGCCCGGCCGCCAAGGCCACACCCACCTATCCGGAAATCACCTGCCACTCCCTGGCCGACCTCGATATCCTCCACAAACGGCGGAAAACTCCATTTCGTGTCAAAGCGGCTACCCGCCGTCAATTCGCGACCGAGATCATTCCCTACTGGTCGGGGAAAACCATGCGCGACAAGCTGTTCGCCCTCATGACCCCCGAGTGGCTGGAAGCTTACCAGGCTGGAGTATTCACCGAATTCATGGAACAACGCGCCCCGGGCCATACCGTTTGCGGCGACAAAATTTATGGCCAGGGGTTCCTCGATTTTAAAAAACAAATCCAGGCCAGTTTGGCCGCCCTGGATTTTTTCAATGATCCGCAAGCCCTGGCTAAGGTTGAAGAACTTCAGGCTATGGATAGCGCCGCCGACGCCATCATCGCCTTTGCCGGCCGCTACGCCGCCAAGGCGCGGGCCATGCTGGCTAAAGAAAAAAATAGCGCGCGCAAAAAAGAGCTACGCGCTATCGCCGCTGTCTGCGCTTGGGTGCCGGCCCATGCGCCGCGTGATTTTCGCGAAGCCCTGCAGCACTATTGGTTCATTCATCTGGGGGTAATCAGTGAAGCCAATCCCTGGGACGCATTTAATCCCGGCCGCCTCGACCAGCATCTGCTGCCCTTCTATCAACAGGGTCTGGCTGACGGCACCTTGAGCCGCGAAGGGGCGCGCGAACTCCTGCAGGCCTTCTGGGTAAAATTCAACAACCATCCCTCGCCGCCCAAAGTCGGCGTGACCGCCGAAGAAAGCAGCACCTACACCGATTTCGCCTTGATCAATATAGGCGGCGTGACCGCCGCTGGTGAAGATGGCGTCAACGAACTTTCCTTCCTGATTCTCGATGTCATCGAAGAAATGCGCCTGCTGCAGCCGAGTTCCGCGGCGCAAATCAGCAAAAAAAGCCCGGACGCTTTTTTAAAAAGGGCGCTGCAAATCATTAAAACCGGCTACGGCCAGCCATCGCTTTTCAATTCCGAAGCCATTGTTTCTGAATTGCTGCGCCAGGGAAAATCACTTGTCGACGCCCGCCGCGGCGGCGCCAGCGGTTGCGTGGAAACCGGGGCTTTCGGTCGCGAAAGCTATATCCTGACCGGGTATTTCAACCTGGTCAAAGTATTGGAAATTACCTTGCATAATGGCGTCGACCCGCTGAGTGGCAAAAAAATCGGCCTGGAAACTGGGAATCCGCAGAAATTCACAACTTTCGCGCAAATTTTAGGCGCTTTCGAAAAGCAGTTGGGTCATTTTATCGCTATCAAGGTGCGGGGCAACAACGTCATTGACCGCCTCTACGCCCGCTACCTGCCGGTGCCTTTCCTGTCGCTGCTCATTGACGACTGCATCGCCAACGGCCGGGATTACCACGACGGTGGCGCCCGCTACAACACCGCCTATATCCAGGGTGTCGGCTTGGGAACAATCAGCGATTGCCTCAGCGCCATCCGCCACCATGTCTTCCAACGCAAAAGCCTGACCATGAAGCAATTGCTTAACGCCCTCAAAGGCAATTTCAGCGGCCAGGAAATGACGCGCCAGCTGCTCCTTAACAAAACCCCGCGCTATGGCAACGACGATGACGCTGCCGACGACCTGATGAAAAAGGTTTTCGAAATGTACTTCGCCGCTGTTGATGGCCGCCCGAACATGCGCGGCGGCCGCTACCGCATCAACCTGCTGCCCACCACCGTGCATATTTACTTCGGCAAAATGACCGGGGCCACACCCGATGGCCGCAAGGCTGGAGAACCACTGTCGGAGGGGGTATCGCCGGTTCAGGGCGTCGACCGCCAGGGGCCGACGGCGGTGATCAAGTCGGTGGCCAAAATCGACCACCTGCGCACCGGCGGCACCCTGCTCAACCAGAAATTCACCCCGCAGCTCCTGGCCGCTGAGCAAGGGATCAGCCAACTGGCCAACCTGGTGCGCGCCTATTTTCGCATGGACGGCCACCATGTGCAGTTCAACGTGGTCGACGGTGCGACCCTGCGCGCCGCCCAGAAACATCCGGAAAAATACCGCGATTTGATCGTGCGCGTGGCGGGTTACAGCGATTATTTTGTTGATATAGGGCTCGAACTGCAAAACGAAATCATCAAACGCACGGCGCATGGTGCGTTTTAAGTTCAAAAACTCGCCAACGAATCGATGCGCACCGGTTTGACCGGCGGCCGGACCACCAGCGGCGTCATGGAGCCTTGGGAACGGCCGGTCAGCGCGGCCAGGATGTCATAAATAATCGGCCCGCAAATGCGGCCCTGGCAATCGCCCATGGCACTGCGCAAGGCGATTTTCAGCGTCGCCGGCGTGTCATAGCCGTTGGCCACCGCCCTTTTGATATCACCCATGGTCACATCCTCGCAGCGGCAGACCAGGGTGTCATCGGGTATATCAAGGTAAGCGGCGCCGGGGATGCGGTAGAGCAGGTTGAAATACTTACCGAATTGCAGGTGGTGATGCCGCTCTTTGAGCAGTTTGGCCAGCCGTTTTTCATATAATAACGAAGCTATTTGCCCTTGCTCATGTAAAATGGCCAGGGCCGCGATTTCACCTTCGCAGATCGATTTTAACGCCCCGGCGATGCCGGTGATTTCGCCGGCGGCAAAAATTCCAGGCAGCGATGTTTCCAGATTAACATTGGTTTTGACCACCCAGCCGCCCCGTTCCGCTGCATATTCGGTCTGGCAGCCGGCTATTTGCGCCAGTTCGATGTTGGCGCTAAAACCGTAACCATTGGCCAGCAGCTGCGTTTGATATATTTTTTCCTTGCCGCAAATAGTATTGCCTTTGCCATCGACCCGGGCGCTGACGATCTGCTCTAAAACCCCGTTGCCGCGGGCTTCGATGATCCGGGTGCTGAAGCGCATGGGCACGCCGGAAAAGATCAATTTACTAATAAAACGGCTGCCTTCAGTCAATTTTGGCAGTTGGTGCAGCAATTGCCAGGCCAGCGGCAATTTATTAAACATTGAAGTTTGTTCAAGAACAGCCCGGACATGGGCACCGGCTTTCAGGCATTCATAGGCCACGGCATATAAAAAAACACCGGAGCCGCCAATCACCATGTCCCTTGCCGGCAGCACGCCGCTGCTCTTGATAAGGACCTGCACAGCGCCGCTGGAAAGGACGCCCGGCATTGTCCAGCCTCGAAAGGGCAGGAATTTTTCCCGCGCCCCGGTGGCCAGGAGGATTCGTTCCGCTTTCAGAGTGCGGACTTTTTTTTCATTTTCTTCGATCAGAACCTCGCAGCCGGGATAGATGCCCAGTACCAGGGCGCGGTTGAGGACGGTTATTTTTTTGGCTTTAAGGGCGGCGATGAAATTGAAACCGGTTTTTTTCACGTAATCGGGATGGTAAACCCGGACAGCGCCCAGCCGCTCTGGTATCTGGCGCAGCAGCTGGCCGCCGATATGGATATTTTCATCGAGCAGGACCACGTCCTTTCCGTACTCGGCCAGGCGGTTGGCGGCCACGATGCCGGCCAAGCCGTTGCCGATGATCAGCACGTCAGTTTTGGTCGGGTTCATGTATCCGGATCTCCATGTTGTCTTCCACTTCGGTCATGCAGGAACGCTGCTTGGGCACACCGTTGATGGTCACCAGGCATTCGTAACAGACGCCCATGCCGCAAAACGGGCCCCTGGGCTCGCCGCGCACGTTGCTTTTCTTCAGCACTTTAAATCCGGCCGCCGTTAAAGCTGCCATGACGGTCTCTCCGGGCGTAGCGGCGACGTTGCGGCCGTTGACGCTGATATTGATCATTGCGCGGCGGTCAATAGCGGCGACGCGCAGATTTTCAGATGTAGGGACAGGGCTTGCCCCCGTATGGGGGTTCAAACCTGTCCCCTTGTTGCGGGCGGGTTTCCCCCTGACGGGGGCAGGCAACCCGCCCCTACATTATTTGTTTTTATCATTTTATTTTTGGGTGGGCACAAAGCGGACAGAGTTTGACCCCGCCCCTACATTAATTTCCTTTTTCATTTTATTTTTCAATATTCAAGGTGATGGAACCGCTGGTTTTGCCGCCGTCAACGTCAATCACGTCGAATTGAATCGGGATGGCTGCGCCCAGACGTTTGACCGTGTCACGGCTGATTTTCCAGGTCAGCAGTCCGCTCTCGACTTCCAGGGAAATGCCTTCGTTTTCGGGCGCGGTGACCATGAAGGTTATTTCTTCATCGTCGGGATCGCTGGCATTGATTTTATAGCGGAATATACCGGGCGCGGAAAAAGACGGGACCGGGGCCAGGTTGAGCAGCGGCAGCGCGTTAAGAACTCGGATGATTTCACTTTTAACCCAGGTCGATTCTCCGGCCGGGGATACGGCTTTGACCTGGCAATAAAGCAAGTCTCCCTTTTTAAAATTAATTTTGCCCAGCATAACAGAGTTGGCTGCGGGAATTTGTTTGCTGTTGACGAACCACTGGTATTGAAAATTGACATTTCCCAGGCTGGAGTCTGCTAGCAGCGGAACGGCGGTCATATCATCCATAACTGTCGGAGCTGCGGGAATTATCTTTACCGTTTTAATCATTATTGTTTTTTTAAGAACAGCAACCGCCCGGGTTCGGGCCGGAGTTTTAATATTGTTTTGACCGTTGTCAGTGGGTTTTTCAGTTTTCTGCGAACAAAATGAAAAGGTCAGCGTCGCTAAAAACAACATTAGCAGGATTTTTCGCTTCATGGCAGCCTCCTGTTTTGATTTATCAGAGTGTAATTATAGCCTTTTGTGCTGCTTTTTTCAACCGGCAAAATGGGTTGGAAATAAACTCACCCCCCTCAGGTGGCAGACAAATTAAGTCCGTCTGGCTAGACGGACAATTTGTGCTGCCCCAACCCCGCATTGCGGGTGGCATCGCCAGATGCCTCGCAAAGCCTCAGCATGGCGTTGCGTACCCTCTCTTGCCAAAAGAGAGGGGGGAAGAGATGGAAAATAAATAAAGGATATGTGATGATTCAACAAATGAAAGAAGAAATCAAACTGATTGCCAGAGGACTCAGAAAAAATCAAACGGAAGCTGAAACAATTCTTTGGCAAAAATTAAGGAATCGAAGATTCTTAAATAAAAAATTTCTGCGACAACATCCCATTATCTTTCAGATTGAAGATTCAGAAAGATTTTTTATTGCGGATTTCTTTTGTAATGAAAACAAGTTAGTCATTGAAGTAGATAGAGGAATTCATTTTAGGCAGAAAAAGTATGATCAATACAGAGATTTAATAATTCAAAAGCTTGGATTAACGGTAATAAGAATCACAAATAATATTATAAAGCAAGATCTCGAATATTTTTTAACTAGAGTTCTCACTCCAATTCTAAATAATAAAGATAAAAAACTCTAAAATAACTTTTTCCACTTTTGTCTCCCCTTCTATTCCCAAGAGAAGGGCAGCACAAACCATCCGCCAACCTTGGCGGATATGGTTTGTCTGCCACCTGAGGGGGGCTGGGGGATGAGTTGGTGAATAAAAAACTCACCCCAACCCCTCTCTTTTTGAAAAGAGAGGGGAAGGCTCTACTCCCCTTCTCTTGCCAACAAGAGAAGGGGCAGGGGGATGAGTTGGCTTAAAAAACTCACATCCAGTTTGGAGACTATTGAATTATTATATTACATGTAATACAATGATTGCAAAGGAGAAAAAACATGTCAACCTTAAGTGTTAGATTACCTGATCCGATATTTAAAAGACTGGATAAACTGGCCAAAAAAACGAGAAGGACCAAGAGCTCTTTTATCGTGGATATGATCGAGGAAAGCATCGAGGATTATGAGGACGCGTACGAGGCGCTGAATAGGCTGAATGACAAAAATGCGAAATACTTGACGATGGAAGAAATGGAGAAAAAGCTTGGATTATAAAGTGCTATGGCATGAGAAGGCACTGCGGGATTTAAAAGATATTGATAAGGAGAAAGCCAAACAGATAATAGAAAAAATAAAGACATACCTGGTAAAAGATCCCGTAGCCAAAGGGATGCCGTTAAAGGGGATATTTAAAGGGTTGTACCGCTTCAGAGTTGGGAATTATCGGATTGTTTATTCTATCGACCGAGCCGAAAAGAAAATAACCATTTATAAAGTTGATCATAGGAAAGAAGTATACAGGTCCAGGTGAATCGGCTAAGAGTACCATATAATGCTTTTGTTAAAAAAAGTAATTATTTTTGTTGACATTTTCATGGATATATTATATCCTAATAACAGGAAGATAAGCAAATGAAAAAAGTATTGATTTCCATACCTGATTCCATATTGTCAAGGTTGAGAGCGATTGTTCCTGATCGCCAACGCAGCAAGTTTATCTCTGCTATCGTTGAGAAGGAACTAAAAAAACGTGAGCAAAACCTTTTCCACTGTGCCCTGAAAGTGGAACAAGACAAAGCACTCAACACCGAGATGGGCGATTGGGACGCCACCATAAGCGATGGTCTTGAACATGAACCGTGGTGATGTATACTGGGTCAATCTCGACCCCACAGCCGGATCGGAGATAAAGAAGACCAGGCCTTGCGTCATCATCGGCGCAAATCCCATCAACAGAGCCCGGCGTACCGTCGTTGTAATCCCGCTCTCATCTGCCGGCACACCCAATCCGCCATTGGTCATTGAAGTAGATTGCCTCGGCCGCAAGGCTCTGGCTGTCTGCGATCAAATCCGGGCTGTAGACAAAAGCCGCTTTGGCAATAAAGCCGATTCCCTTTCCCGTCAAGACCTGGAGGCTATAGAAAGTGAACTGCGGCAAGTTCTCTGCCTTTGAGCTTTACTGCTATTTCTGTTTTTTTTGAAAACGCAGAGTCAGTGAGCCAGTGGAATCGGCCATCGGGGTCAGGTCTCCAGAATCCAGAAATCAACATCGCTCCTTACCCCAGCAATGCCATTTTTCTTAATTCTTTCTCCACCCTCGCCACCAATTTTTCCAGCGGCTTTTTCTCCGTCACTTCATCGACAAAATAGCGTTCCAATTCTGATACTGCCCGGTATTTCATTCCCAGCATCTTTCCAATCTCCTGCAAAGTCAAATCAGTATGTTTTCTCAGCATGTATATGAAAATTTTTCGATAAACATTTCCTTTCTTTCGACTCCAGATATCCTCCTCCCCGATATGAAATGCTGTCATCATGATCTCCAGCACATCGTCCGCGTTGACTTGCCGCAGTGCTTTTTCATCACTCACATCACCGTCATTCCTCTTCCCTCCCCTAAACCCGGACAGCGCCCGGCGGATGAAACCATCGCTTCCCAGAAAAGAATTCTTTCCATAAACGTCCTCTGGCGAAATCCCTTTTTCATCCGCCAGAAACCCGATAACATATTGCCCGTATGCGCTCCTTCTTTTAAATTTGGCCAAAATTTCCGCCATGTATAAAAATGAGGGCGGTTTATTCTTCCCGATGTAGCTCCCGTAACTACTCCAGATATATTCCTCCGGGGTTTTTACCATCCCCGCCTTGACAGGATTCAAATGAATATATGCACTCAGCACTAAAAGATATTCATCCTTTTCCACAACAATCGTCTTGTAGCGACCTTGAAATATCGAACCGATCAGCTTGTATTTGCTGCGGTACCAATTCGCATAACCAGCATTGATGTCATGCATCGCCTTCGCTATGTTGGCTTGTGGGGTCTCAATTAGTAAATGATAATGATTGCTCATCAGAACGTAAGCATGTATCTTTAATTGCAATCGTTCGGCTGCCAGCGACAGTTTATTCAGAAATTTCTTCCGGTCACCGTCATTACGAAAGATATTTTCACGCCTGTGTCCGCGTGAGATTACGTGATAAAAAGCATGCTCATACTCTACCCGCAGTGGTCGTGACATGATTTCATTTTAACATATTCAATAGTTTTATCAACTTGATTTCTGGATTCTGGAGACCTGACCCCTGTGATTCCCCTCAGAACGTAAGCATGTATCTTTAATTGCAATCGTTCGGCTGCCAGCGACAGTTTATTCAGAAATTTCTTCCGGTCACCGTCATTACGAAAGATATTTTCACGCCTGTGTCCGCGTGAGATTACGTGTAAAAAGCATGCTCATACTCTACCCGCAGTGGTCGTGACATGATTTCATTTTAACATATTCAATAGTTTTATCAACTCGATTTCTGGATTCTGGAGACCTGACCCCTGTGAAGGGATTCTTCCTGTGATTTCCTATTATTTCGTGGGGACTTACTTTTCCTTGGCGGTCAGTTGGATGGTGAGTGAGCCCTGGGCCTTGCCTCCATCGTCATCAATGGCGGCGAAGACGATCTCGACCGGCCCCTTCATGGAGTCGGCTTTCTCCTGGGAAATTTGCCAGGTCAGGGTCCCCGTTTTTTCATCGAGGACGATCCCCTGGTCGAGGGGTGAGATCAACTGGAAAGAGAACGGGTCTTTGTCGGGATCGACGCCTTGGAGCTGGCATTTGAACTCCCCCGGGGCCTGGAAGGGTTCCATGGGAAGGATCGTCAGCGCGGGGGCGGAATTGGCTATGCGGACGAACTTCGAGCGGACCTCGACACCTTTCCCTCCGGGCCAGGTCGGAACCACGCGGCAGGAGACCCAGGCCTTCTTTTTAAAATGATTCGGCTCGAGCACCTCGCCTGTCACTCCAACTACCTTCTCGTTGTTGACGACCCACTCATACTGGAAAACGAGCCCTGCGGGCGGGGTGCCGGAGCAGACCGCTTCGGCCGTCACTGGGGTGGTGCAGAGCAGACTTTCCGGGGTCAGGCGGATCTCCCGGACCTGGAACGTCGCTGATTCGGCTGCTGACTCGGAGGCCATCTCCGTGGCGGACTCTGCGGTGGGTTCTGAGGCAGAAGCAGCCGGTCGGTCGATTGGGCGATCCCCCGTCTCCCCTTTTTTAGTGGAAGACCCGGCGCGATCTCCGCAAGCGGTTGCGAGCAGCGACAATATCAAAACCATTCCCAAATGGAACTTCATTTAGCGCCTCCTTTCAAGAAAGATCATAGCGCCCCTCCCCTCTTTTTTCAAGACACCAACCTAAAAAAAAGCCGGAAGGCCCGAGGCGGGTCTCCCGGCCAAAGCGATCAATCGCTGCGTTTACTTCTTGTTCTCCTTCCAGACCACCGGGCCAAAGATGTCGTCCAGGGTGATGGTCTCCGAATGAGAGATAGAGAAGCCGCCGGGAGTGCTGCCTCCGGTATAGACCTTGAATTCTCCCGAAGACAGGAGGCCGTAACCAAGGATCTTGCCCGGAGTGTGAATGGGGCTGTCCGCTGTTCCATACCCCCCATTGATCGTGATACCGTTGCTGCTAGCGGAAAACCCGAACTTGTAGATTTCGTGGTAGCCAGTGATGGGGGGGATGGAACAGAGGTAGGTCAGGGTGGGATCGACCTCCGGTTTATCCGGCGAGAAGGTATTCATGAACACCGTATTGTTGAGCAGCAGGGGCATGGGTTCGTAGAAGATTTCGTGTAAATAGGCTTCAAAATTAAAGAAGAATCCATTGTATTTGGTCAGCGAAAAACTGGGATCGGTGGGGAGGGTAGTGAACCAGGTGGTGATGTCATTCAAATTGGTGTTGGTGTAGGGGAAAGCGGGAATCGTGAAATCGTCCATCAGGGCGACGAATTGGCCGCTGGGATTGGAGAAATCCGTTATGTCGGGGCGGCGGCCGCTGCCGAACAGGGCCCAGAGTTGTTTTTCCTTGTCGAACCCTAGGGTAGTCCCCAGGTATAAGGTCTGCGTAGGGGGAGCCTGGTAGATCTTTTCAGGTTTCCATGACGATACCTGGTTCACTGGAAGGCTGCGCACATTCATCCGCCAGAGCCGTCCGCCGTAATGGGAGCCGGTGTTCTTGACGCTCCCCGTTTCCTCGAAGTAGAGGTATTCAGCGACGCCGTCGTTGTTCTTGTCGAGGAGCGAGGGGGGGGCGGCGACCTGGTACATGAGGTTGGATATGGTGCGGGTTTTGCTGGTTACATCCCATCCTGGAGTACCGTAGGTCAGTTTATGGATCACAGCACCCGTGTCGGCGTTCAGGGTGAAGAGGGCCTGCCCCTGCAGGCCTCCCTGGACATCGGCCCGCTTTTCCTCCCAAACCGGCTTGGTGGTCCCGACCTGAGTCAGGTCGCAGGCGACGCCGCCAGAAAGGAATACTGCCGCCAAGGTTTCGGAGCCGGAGCCGGGCTTGATGATGTCGGCGATGATCGGCCGGGCCTCGGTGCATCCCAGCAGCGCATCGTTCAGCTCCCAAAGAAACTTGGGACCGCCGCCGGTGACTGCGGGATCGGGGCTGGTGATGTCGAGGGCGCAGTAGGTCTTGCCGCCGATGCCCATGCCGAAGATAAAGACGGTCTTCCATTCTTTATTATTTGCGTCGATCTGCACCTGGATGTCCTTGACGATCCCCTTACCGTCGACGAAATAACGAAAATAATACGGGCGCTCGGCCGCGGTCGTGACCGGAGTGAGGTATTTCAGCCTGGGCAGGAAGCTCGGGGGGATAAAGGCCCAGAGCTCGCTGCCATCAAAGACATTGAAGCAGTGGATCATGCCGTCGTTGCTGCCGACGTAGATCACCTCGGGGCGGTTCTTGTAGTTTTCGTAAAAGGTATTGTAAGTCGGTTCGAAGTCCTTCTTCCATATAAGGGGGGCGCTGACCACCAGCGGGTTGAAGTGGAAGATATCACCTATCTTGTAGCCGACTGGGGATGGGTCTGCTGGAGTATTATCGTTTTCGTTGTAGAGTTCGGTATACCCATTGTCGCCGCGGATGAAGTCGACAACCGTGTTGCGGCGGACCTCGTTGGGGTCGAGGGGATTTGCATCGTCCTTATCGCTGTCGACATAAACGTCCAGGTCCTGGGGGGTGATGGTCGTGTCGAAGAGCACAAGGTTGCCCTCCTTGTTGACCGTGTAAATTAATCTGCTGTCTGGCGTTCTCGCGGCCAACACTCTACCGGCATCCCACAGCGGTTTGTTCAACTTGAAGTCGCCGTTGTCTTCGAGCTCGTAGGCCTTGAGCTGCCCCTGCCATATGGTCTTGTTGTTGCGCGGTTTGAAGGTGGCGATGTAGCCGCGCTTGCCGTAGGTGAACGACTGCTTGGGGGCGGCGAAGGTGGTGAACATCATCTCGTCCTCGCGCAGTCGGATGTTGTCGATTACCGACTGGATGGCCGCGGTGAGTTCCTCGAAGTTGGCGGCGGTGTAGTACTGGCCGCCGCCGTTGTCCGCTGTCCGCCGCAGCATGTCGTTGTCGGAATTCAGCCCGATGGTGTAGGTGATGAGGTTCTGGTCGCCCGGCCAGCCGGTGATCACGTCGGTGCCGTAGTACTTGTCGGGGTACATGTCCTGGTGGGAGGCGAAATAGGCCACGTCGTCGAGCCAGTCGTTACCGCTGGCGCTGCGGATCCAGCAAGTCTCATAGGGGCAGTAGAGGCGGGCGGCGCTCGCCGGGCCGGGATTGGAGTCGTAGGTGTCGTCGCTGTCGCCCCAGCCGTTGTTGTAGTCCCAGTCCTGCCCGATGACATAGGTTCCGGTGCGCTTGATGGGGTACTTGACAAAGACCGAGTCGGTGGTGGTATGGTGGGCGAAGGTGTCCGACGTGGACTGGCCGGCGGTGACGATGATGCAGTAGTTACCCTGGCAGTAGGCCTGGACGTAGTCGCTGTTGTTGAACGAATACTTCTGGTTGACCACGAAGTAGTCCTTGGAGCCGCTGGGGCCTGGCTTGAAATCGCGCCAGATGTCGGCCAGCGCCTCGGCCAGCGGCGCGTTGGATTCACCCATCATGCCGTACATTTTTTTCTTCAACTGCGCGTTTCTGAGTTCACTGGAGTCGTTGGGCGGGTCGAGGCGGAAGGCGCCGTCGGGATCCTGGTCTTGTCTGGTCCAGGCGTCGAAGTTGTACAGGCCGAAGCGAATGCCGACATGGTTATCCTGGAGCACCTTGCAGGCCACCTCGCGGGCCACCTGGATGCGGGTGAAGACCCTCCTGACTTCGGTCAGGCCCGAGCAATTGCAGTTGGAGGGGTTGAGCGCCGGGTCGGTCGGGGAAGGGGTCTGGGTGGTATCGAATGTTCCGTACACGCCGAAGTGGGAGATCTGGGCGAGTTGGGTCTGGGTGGCGTAAATGGTCAGCCATACCAGGTAGTTGTCCTCATAGCGCACGTGGTATCCGGATTCCTCGGTGCCGTACAGATAGACGGGATAGAAGGTGCCGTTTGTCCGTTTATGGAAACTGAACAGGACTTCGTCGTCGGTGAACATGCCCTGGACATCGCTCACTGTCAAGTAGTAGTTATTCCCTGGTTCCGACGTTCGAGCTGTGACGGTGGCGTAGGCGCCGGAGGTGCGCCCCTCAACCCAGCCGGGAAAGTAGGATGAATCGCCCCAAGCGTCGTAAGTACCCTGGCTCACCTTGAGTTTGGTGGCCGAAGTGACAGTGATGAAGGAGCCCTGGTGGTCCGGGAAATAGGCGGTCGAGGTGGAGCTGACCCTGACGAAGCCGTACCAGCCGGCGGTGTTCAGGGTCATGGGTATTGACTCGATCCCGTTCGAGTCGATGACATCTTTGGTTGTACTATCTAATGTTCCGGCGTAGCTCGACTGGGAATTGAATCCATCACCGTCTGTGTCCCCGTCCCCTCCGGCCGGGATGCCGCCCACCCCGTACTTGGGGTAGAAGATGATGCCGTTCATGGACCTCGAGCTGTCCATCAGGATCACCACGTTGGGCTTCAGGCGCGTGGAGGTGTTCTTGAACAGCTCCTCGTCGTCCCAGGCGCGGAGCAAAAACACGAGCGACAGGATCGCTAGAATCAAAATAATTTTCTTGGTCATGGGTTACCTCCCCTTAATATTCGGGCGCGAACGCGGCCACGATCGACTGGAGTTCTTTGCGCGCGCTGCGGAGATTCTTGTTGCCGGCCGACGGGGTTCCCTCCACCGATGCCGATACGGTCAGGTCCCAGAGCACGATGGTGGCCCCCATCTCCGAACTCATCTCAATGGACATCCCCGTGGGCGGCGGGGCCTTGAATCCCAGGAAAGCCTTGACAGCCTTGACCGGCACCGCGGGAGTCTCGTTGAGCGCTCCGCCCCGGTAGGACATTTGGCCAAAGGGGACTTTGGGAAATACGATGTCCGGCGGGTAGTATTCGTTGTAAATGCGGCGGATCCCATCGCTGATCCCCGATTCGGCAGTGTAGAGCGCGGTCTTGTCGGCCAGGAACTGGCGGTTGGTCTTCGTTTCGAGGCTGGTGTTCTCGAGGCCGGCGAGGCCGATCAAGGACAGGATCAACACCGCGATCAATACCAAAATCAAGGCTGATCCTCTTTCTGAATTTTTCATGCATGTCTCCTAAAACTTGATGGTGTAGTTGCGCAGCCCCACCTCGCGCGTCAGAAAATGGTAGTGGTAGCGCCCGGTCAGGATCTTCCCCGAGCCGTCGCTGTCGCCCATCGCCGGCTGGCGGTAGCTGATGCCGGTCCCGCTCGTCTCGGTCGCTTCCTGGGTGCGGAGCAGCATTTCGAAGCGGATGGCGCTGACGGTCTTGTTCTGGAGATCCTTCAAAGCGTCGGTCCCATCGACGGCAGGCGCTCCGTCGCCCAGGATGTAACTGATCTGCAGGTCCTGGATGTTGGGCAGGATCGGCACCGGCCCGATCATCCGCTTGCCTTCGGCAATAAACACGGGCGTTTCAGACAGATTTGTCGCCAGGTTGACTCCGTTGAAGTCGTTGACCATGACCAGGGTGCGGGAGCCGTCGGTTTCGTCGCGCACCAGGAAGAGGGCGAAATTGTCGAGGCGCATCACCGGGGAGTCGGCGTTGTAGGTGCCGCCCGTGCCACTGTCGGCGATCGGGTCATCGTAGTGAGTGGTTTGCAGTAGAGAGGAGTAATAGGCCGCGGTGGTAGCCACGGTGAGATTTTTAGGCGGAGTTACATTTATCACCCGGAATACGTAAAAACCGCTGGCGGTATTGCTTGCCACGTCACCGTTGCTGCGCACCACCATGCCGAAATCGCCCGCTTTCCAAGCCGGGTTCCCGTCTGAATCGTTGACAGTGAGTGCGGTGATGGCCCCGTCCCCGGGGGTGAAGGGGACGGCAAGTTTGGTGACGGCGTTGGGGTCGCCGGCGGCAATCATCACCCCGTCAGGATAGGCGGTGTTGTTCAGCGGCAGGATGCCGTTGAATTGGGGCACAGCGCCCAGAAAGGTGGTGGTGTCGAGCAGGGTCAGCACCGCCCCGGCCTCGCGGCAGGGTTCGACCAGGAACTGGTCGATCCCCCGCCCGGCCTGGTTCATGTCGAGCCGGCGGTTCTCGGTGTTGTGGGTCCGCTGGGAGGCGATCATCACACTGAAGATGGAGATGAACACCACCACCATCAGGGTAGTGGCGATCAGCATTTCGACCAGGGTGAAGCCGCGTTGATTGTTGTTTTTTATATTCATAGCGAGGTCCTCACGACGATGAGCTCGATAGGCCAATGGTTCGGGTCAACCGCGTTGGTGCTTCCCCCCGCCCGCCAGGCGGCGCGCGACCGGATGGTGCAGGTGTCGGCGTTCCAGTCTTCCACGGTGATTCTGCGGGTGTAGTTGGCATAGCCGGGGATCTGGCCGAAGCCCAGCGCGTCGCTCTTGCCTTCGAGGTCGGCATAAGGCAGCCGCATGTAGGACTCGATGCCGTTTTCGGCGAGCTGCACGGCAGTGGAGTAGTACCTGTTGGACTGGTTGAACTTGACGTAGGCGGAGTTCATGGAGAGGACGCCGACGATCAGGAAGGCCATGAGGGAGATGGCGATCAGCAGTTCAATGAACGAGAAACCGGCTTCCTTGCCGCTACGGCCCGTTTGCGGCGCCAGCGGCTCAGGGCAGGGTGATTGAAAGGTTTTTTTGTACATTGAGGCCTCCAAAAGGATAGAAAGTGATCAGGGCACGGTCGCCGAAACTCCCCCCCTTGCGGTGGGGGTTGCGCACGTCGAGGGTCTGAATTCCGGTCATGTTGCCCACGATCGGATCATTGTCGTTGGCTTGATAGACATAGCCCCGGGAATCGATGGCCAGGTCGAGGGTGTCGTTTTCAACAAAGACCGTGCTCGTTGGCCCGAGGTCGATCGCGCGTATAGGTTGCGTCACCCATTCGAGGACCCCGTCGACTCGTTGGGATCGATACATCGCGAACCCCTGGGCGGAAAACTTCATCCGGCAGGGGAAGTTTTCCTTGGCGGCGAACTGTCTCAACTGCTGGTACGAGGTGGTGATGTCGCGGGCGAAGTCGCTCATCGTCCAGCGGTGGCGGGCGTTGTAATTGATCCCGGAGGCCACCACGACAATAACGCTCATCAATGCCAGCACGACCAGCAATTCAACCAAAGTAAACCCTGATTTTTTTTTCATTAAACTTCTCCATTTTTACATAGCAATATCAATGCCAAAGTGTAAAATGAAATTGAAAAAAGGCCTAAAGCGCCAAGAGACCGATCTGACGGGACTTTTGTCAGAAAATGAACGGAAAATGATTTGGCACCGATGCGAGTAATTTTTATACATATGTGGCATGAAAGAGGCATTCGGGCAAAAAACTCACCCCTGCCCCTCTCTTTGCGAAAGAGAGGGGAAAACTCTTCCTCCCCTTCTCTTGCCAACAAGAGAAGGGCAGCACAAACCATCCGCCAACCTTGGCGGATTTAGTTTGTCTACCATCACTATGTTTTCAGCCAACTCGGGTAGCTGCTGAAAACATCAAGTGATGGTATACTTTCACTGGATGATTTCAGTAACTTAAAGATTGTCTGAAATCATAGTGAAAGTATGCCACCTGAGGGGGGCCGGGGGCAGCACAAATTATCCGTCTATCCTGAACGGATATAATTTGTCTGTCCCCTCTGGGGGTTGAGTTGAGTTATTGTTTTTCACTTGTTTTTTTTATTTAAAAACAGGAATATTAGCGAAAAAAACAACAGGTTGACGAAAAGCGCCGCGAAAAGCTTGTAGAAAATGATGTCGCGTAGAATTTCCATTCACCTTCAGGGTTTAACTTTAAAGCGCAAGCCGCCGAAGATATAGGCCAGGGTGTTATAAAACAGGCCAAGCAGCGCGGCTACCAGCGCGAAACCGACAAAGCCGGCAATGCCCCCCATGGCGCCGAAGAACAACCCACCCTGGAACTGGCCACGCATATCCTGCAGCATCTGCGGGAATTTGAAGATCCAGTTACCGTAAATTTTGAAAACCCCGAAAGTGGCGCCGAAAATTACGCCAACGATCAGACCGACACCGCCGAAAAAAAAGATCAACGAGATAATGCGCACCGCCTTGATCAGCAATTCACGCTCCGGCATTTTGAGTGAGGATTTTTTCGCCCCCCATTGCTGTTCGCCGCAGGAATTGCAAAACACGTCATGCTTTTTGATGCGCGCCTGGCAGAATTTGCATAAAATTAACGGTTCGGATGCCGCTTTTTTCTCTTCCTCATTGTTTAAGAATAGCTCCAGGCTTTTCTTTGGTTTTGGCTCCGACTCCGCGACTTGCGCGGCCTCTATCTGACTATAGGGATCAGCGGCAATCCAGGCGCTGCCGTCATAAACATACCAGCTGCCGGTTTTATTGCCTATCATCCAGTAGTGGTTTTCATCATCGCGGATCATCGTTTTTTTGAGTTCGGCCTTCAGATAATCCCCAGATATTTCACCAGCGTCGAGCTTGTATTTCAAATCTTTGTAAATATCCTCAATTTCCCTTAATTTTTTGGCGTCCATATTTTTTCCCTCCGCATATTACGGTTCTCATCGCGCCTGCCAGATACAGAGAACCGCATATGATTATAGTTCTTTTTAATTTTTTTGCAATAGCCAGGGCCTTGGAAAAATCAATTTCGACCCGGCAATTTGATTGCTTGAAAAAAGGCAGCAATTTTTCCGGCGCCAAAGCCCTGGCGCCAGGGGGGGCGGTCAGGATGACATGCGCGGCCAGCGGCGCCAACTGCCTGGCCATGGCCGGATAATGCTTGTCGCCTAAAACACCGAAGATCAGGGTAAAGGCGCCGATGTTCTCTTCACGCAAATAATCGACCAAAACCCTGATGCCGTCCTCATTGTGGGCGCCATCTAAAATAATGGACGGGCGCCTCGACAGGAGTTCGAGGCGCCCAGGAATAAACATGTTTTTGATGCCGCGGCTGATGGCCTGATCCGGTATGTTCCAGCCCAGCCCTTGCAGCACAGCCACGGTTTTGACGGCCACGGCGGCGTTGACAGCCTGGTGCCTGCCTTTAAGATAAACCCGGTAATTGTATTGGCGGCTGTTGCTATCGTAATGGCAGAGATAGCTGCGCCCTTTTTTTTCGACCTTGAGCGGCTGGCGACTCCTGAAAACCTCATGCAACGGCGCTTTTTTGGCCCGCGCCGCCCGGCTAATGACGCGCCCGGCAATTGAGGCGTGCGGGCAACCGCTGATTAGCGGCACATTTTCCTTGCATATTCCTGCTTTTTCGCGGGCGATGGCGGCCAGGGTTTTGCCTAGAATATGGGTATGATCCATGGCAATGTTGGTAATAACCGCAACCTCGGGAATGACCGTACTGGTAGCGTCCAAGCGCCCGCCCAAACCGACTTCCAGAACCGCCCAATCGGCCTGGTTTTTGTTAAAATGGTATAAAGCGGCCAGGAAAACGGTTTCAAAAAAAGTGGGTTGATTGGCGATCACCTGTCGGCGCAGCAGCTCCTGACCGATATCGTCAACCGCGCTGATGGCGACGGCAAAATCGCGCCGGGAGATCAACCGGCCATTAAAGCATATCCTTTCGCGCACATCCTGCAGATGGGGTGAAGTAAAAAGGCCGACCCGCCAACCGGCGCAACGCAAAATGGCGGCGATAAAATGGGACGTCGAACCCTTGCCATTGGTTCCGGCGACTTGAATATATTTTACCGAGCTGACAGTAAAAGGCAAATTCGCGATAATCAAGCCAATATTATCCAGAGATAACTTGGAGTTTTCGCCCTGAAGTTTTTCTAAATATTCCCTTATCGCGGCATACTGCATGGACAAACAAACGGGGAAAACAATTTAATTCTGCGGACTGTTTTCGCCTTCTTCGAATTCATTTTTTGAACTCAAAATGGAGCAAGCACCGTCATAGATCAAACGGGTCGATGAACATTGGCGGTGGGAAAAGATCTTTGATGATATTGATGGTCGCTTCATCGTATTCCACCAGCAAAATGTTCTTGGTCATTTTGATCTCCTGTTCTCAAGTACGGGCGGCAGCACCGATCTTCCGCCTATCCTGACGGAACTGATCGGTCTGTCCTCGCAGGGCAGCACCAATCTTCCGCCTATCCTGGTTGTCCTCACTATGATTTCGACCAGTGCGGTGAATTGTTGAAATCATATAGTGAGACAATCCCCGCAGGGAGGCGGAACTGATCGGTCTGCCCCCGCAGGGGGGTAAACCCGCCCCTATGGGGAAATGCCTGCCCCTACAGCATCTGTTTTCCGGCATATTTTTCAAAGTTCCTGATTTTATCCCTGACCTTCCAGGTTATGGGCATCAGAATCATGGTCAGTAAAAAAGCGGCGACAAAAAAATGAAAGGTGCGGACGAAAGGCATGCCCAGCAATGTGATGACCAGGCCGAACAAGGCGAGGAGCTCGCCGAATGACAGCATGATGATGTCGATGGTCCGCCAGCGCCGCAACAGAACGGTCAGGGTGAAATCGTCGCGGACCAGGCGCGGCGAAAAATAAATGGTTTTGCGCACGGCCAGGACCACGATGACCAGCACGATAGCGATGATGTTCAGGACGCCGTAAGCATTATAAACGCCCTTGCTGAACCGGAAGCTGCCTTTATGCAGGTAAGCGATCAGGGCGTAGACGACGATGGAAACCAGCAAAGACAGGCTGACAATCATAGTGATTCGCGATTCTTGGCGGATGAGTGCCCTTTCCTGTTTTTGTTTTTCAAATTCTGCAATCATAGAATTCATTTACCATATTATTTCTCTATTTGTCAACATTCCAGATTGATTAAATTAAACTACTTGGTTTTAAAGCTGAAACTCAGAATTTTTTATTGACTTTTTTCCGATTTCAAGATATAAATTAAAGCATAATGTGCGGCGTATTAGGCATTTTTTCGACCGAACCGGTGATCGGCAAACTCTACAACGGCCTGCTGACCCTGCAGCACCGCGGTCAGGATTCGGCTGGAATCCTGACCTATGACGATCATTTCCATTTAAAAAAAGGCAACGGCCTGGTTCGCGATATTTTTGACGAGCGCAACATCGCCAGATTAAAAGGCAACGTAGGCATCGGCCATACCCGCTACCCAACCGTGGGCGAGGGCTCGGTGGAAGATTCTCAGCCATTTTGGATCAATTATCCTTTCGGCATTGCCGCCGTCCACAACGGCAACGTAATGAATTTTCTGGATTTAAAAAAAGAACTTTTTGTCAAATCCCATAAAATCATCAATTCCAACAATGATGTCGAAGTGATTCTCAATATTTTTGCCGAAGCACTGGAAAAAACGACTGCCCGGGAACTTACCCCCGAAAACATCTTCAGCGCCATTCGCCATGTCTTTAAAATGGTGAAGGGGGCGTACTCGGTGATACTGCATATCGCCAATCAGGGCATGGTCGCTTTCCGCGATCCATATGGAGTGCGGCCGCTGCTGTTCGGCATCGATCGCAAGCAGGTCATCCCGAGCTACGCCTTCGCCTCCGAGAGCGTCACCCTGGACCTGCTGGGCTTTTCAGAGATCAGGGACGTGCCGCCCGGTTCGGCAATTTTCATCGACCAGAACCGCACCATCCACGAAAAAAAATTGCAGAGCGCCCCTTTCAGGCCCTGCATTTTTGAATATATTTATTTTGCCCGTCCCGATTCCTATCTGAATAAAATCAACGTTTATCAAGCCCGGGTCGATCTGGGGAAAAAGCTGGCCCGCCAGATCAAAGGGAGCGGCTTGAGCATCGATGTCGTGGTCCCGGTGCCCGATTCATCGCGGCCGGCAGCCATTGAAATCGCGCGTATGCTCAAACTCAAATATCGTGAAGGCCTGGTAAAAAACCGTTATATCGGCCGGACCTTCATCATGCCTGGTGACAATTTACGCGAAAAATCGATCCGTCATAAATTAAATCCGATCGCCGAAGTATTTCTGAATAAGAATGTTCTGATCGTCGATGATTCCATTGTCCGGGGCAACACTTCCCGCTTGATCATTCAGATGGTGCGTCAGGCTGGTGCAAAAAATGTCTATTTCGCTTCCTATTCGGCGCCCCTGACCAACCCTTGCGTGTACGGTATCGACATGCAGACCAAAAGCGAGTTCATCGCTGCCAACTGTACGCTGGAAGAAATCGCCATTAAAATCGGTGCTGACCGGGTCATTTATCTGGATATCCACTCCATGGAACGGGCGGTTAAAAAGCAGAATCCGGCGATCCACTCCTTTTGCAAAGCCTGTTTTTCCGGTCAATACCCCAGCGGTGATGTTTCGGAAAACTTTCTGATACAAATTGAAAGGGAAAGGGAGCAAAACATGTTGATCCAGCGGGATCTGACTTTTAAATATTGATGGACACTCATTTGCCGATTTCCGGGAACCTGGCTGAATTTGATGTGGCTACGATTCTCGCCCAGATGAACCGCCAGGCCCTGGAAGGTCAGTTGAAAATTTCCACTGCGACGTTTAATAAAACCCTTTGGCTGGAAAACGGCCGCATTATTTTCGCCCAATCGAGCCTGATTGAAGATTCCCTTGGCAGTTTTTTGCTGCACCGCCAGGTCATCGACGCCAGCGGATTCGAAAAAAGCAGTGTCTATATGCAAGATAAAAAAATTCGCCGGGGCCGGGCGCTGCTGGAAATGGGTCTTTTAAGCCCCGATCAATTGTGGGACGAGGTTTCAGCCCACTTGCGCGCCATCATTTTTTCGCTTTTTCCCCTGCAATTGGGAAAATATGCTATCAACCCTCGGCCCGAAAGCGGCAGCGAAAATATCGTGCTCAACATGCCGGTTCTCGATGCCATTCTCGAAGGTATCCGCCAGATTCAGGACCAGCCGTTCATTGAAAGTAAATTTCGCGAAAATATGATGCTTTTCCCAACCGCCAACCAGAATCATTTCCAAACAGCACTGAAACCATTTGAAGCCCATGTGCTCTCCTTGGCGACCGCAGGGAGACCCCTTTCTGAAATCATCGCCAAAAGTGAATTGCTGCGCTTCGACACTTTAAAAATCCTCTATAGTCTGCTCAAACTGGGACGTCTCTGCGACCGCCAGCAGCCGGTGCGCCAACCGACTCCCAACGCTGCCCGCCATTTTCCCACCACTTTCACCTCGTTTGAAGATATCCTGCGCTATTATAATAGTAAATTCGAATATATTTATCGGTTGCTGTCCAAGGAAATCGGGCCTGTGGCCCTGTCGATTCTTTTTGAGGCCATCACCACCATCCTGGAATCGATCCCGGCTTGCTTTCATAACCTGGAAATTACCAGTGACGGCCGTATCGAAGAAAAATCGGTTCTAAAAAGCATCTGGTATGAGAATTTTGAAGAACACAGCAATGAATTCCTCAAAGGGATGGAGGAAATCCTCTATGCCGAACTATATGCGGTCAAGCGCCACCTGGGCAAAGAATATGAAAAATTGATTCTGCAATGGATCAGGGACCCCGGCAATTAATCCGCTTACGCCAGCAGCTGATTTTTCTGGCTCTGGCTTTTATCATTCTGCTGCTGCTGGGTTGATGAAACCCCTCATTCAGATTCTCGGGGCCACCGGCGTGGGCAAAAGCCAGGTAGCAATCGCCATTGCCAAAAAATTCAACGCCGAAATTATATCGGCAGACTCGGTCCAGGTCTACAAGGGATTTGATATCGGCACCGCCAAAATCGATCCGCCAGGGCGGCATAAAATTCCCCATCACCTGATCGATATCATCAGCGATTGCTCGCAATTCAACGCCAGCAAATTTTTAGAACTGTCTTTTGCCGCCGCCGAACAGATCAGCGCCCGCGGTAAAATCCCCTTGGTTTGCGGCGGAACGGCCCTTTATCTCAGGGTTATGATGCGGGGTATTTTTACAGAAAACAAAAACAGCGCCACGCGCCGCCAATTAGAGGAAAAGGCGGCCCTTTCCGGCTGGTCAGCCCTTTGGCACGAGTTGCAGGCCATCGATCCCGTTTATGCTCAAAAAATCGGCCCCCATGACAAGGTGCGCCTGGTCAGGGCCCTGGAAATCTATCACCACTGCGGCTTGTCCCCAAGGGAGGCGTTTAAACATTCACGATCCCCCTTTGCTGCTTACAGTTTCATCCGCATCGGTTTGGAGATGGACAGGAAAAAGTTGTACCAGCAAATCAACCGCCGCGCTGAGCTAATGCTGGAAAACGGACTGCTGGCCGAAGTGGAGGATTTGCTGAAGCGCTATCCCCCATCGTGCCCGCCTTTTAAAGCGCTGGGCTACAAGGAAATGATGGCCCATTTACGCGGTGAAATAGATTTGCCTGCCGCCTTGGAACTGATCCAACGTCATTCCCGCCAGTTTGCCAAAAGGCAGCTTTCCTGGTTCAGGCAGGAAAAAGACATTCACTGGTTCGTTCCTGAAAATATTGAAGCCATTACGAGGTTTATCAGCCAATGCTTAACGAAAAAGCCTTAATCTGTGGTTTGTTTTCCGCCCAGCAAAAAGAAACGGAAATCACGGTCAGTATGCTAGAACTGCGAGCGCTTTGCCAGACGGCCGGAGCCGATGTTGTCGCGCAAACCTGGCAGAAAAGACCTGTCCCGGACCGCAAGTATTTAATCGGCCTGGGCAAGGCCGAAGAAATCAAGCTCCAAACAGTTGCCGCCGGCGCCAATCTGGTTGTTTTTTTCAATGTACTGAGCTCTCTGCAGCAGCGGAACCTGGAGGATTTACTGGGGGTCAAAGTGATTGACCGCAGCCGCCTGATCCTGGATATTTTCGCTTCAAGGGCCCGCAGCATCGAAGGCAAGCTGCAGGTGGAACTGGCCCAATTGCTTTACCTTTTGCCGCGCCTGACCGGCAAGGGAGTGACATTATCGAGGTTGGGCGGCGGTATAGGCACCCGCGGTCCCGGTGAAAGCAAGCTGGAAACTGACCGCCGGCTGATCAAGGATAAAATCTCCCGCATCCGCCACAAATTGGAAGCAGTGCTGAAAAACAGGGACTTGCAGCGTCAGAACCGTCGTTCCCTCCCGGTACCGCTGGTTGCACTGGTCGGTTATACCTCGTCCGGGAAATCGACGCTCTTTAAAACTCTGAGCGGAGAAGAAGTGTATATTTCAAAAAAGCTATTTTCTACCCTCGATCCACTGCTGCGCCGGGTCGACCTTTTCGACATCCATCCCGGCTATTATTTTATTCTGTCTGACACAGTGGGATTCATCCGAGCTATGCCCGAGGAGTTATTCACTTCTTTCCAGGCCTCCCTGGAAGAAGTGCATCACGCCGACTTGATCCTGCATATTATCGACCTTACCAATCCCGACTGGCTCGGCCAAAAAAGCGAAGTGGAAAAAGTGTTGCAGCAGTTGAAAATCGACCGGAATAAGATCATCACCGTGTATAACAAAATCGATTTGCTGACCGACCGGGAAGCCCTACTGAGTAAAATGAGCAGCCGGGAAGTATATATTTCGGCCCTTGACCAATTGGGAATTGCCAGTCTTAAAGAGGTAATTTTTCAGTATTACTTCGCCGATTATGAATTATACCAGCTCGAAGTCGCCGATGAACAGCAGCTGGATGCCTTGAACCAATGGGCCATTGTCCTGGAAAAAAACCGGATTGATGATGGATTCCTAGTCAAGATTTTAAGTTCTCGACAAAAAATGTTAAAATTCAAGGAAAAACACGGAGGTACGATTCAATGAAAGCGATTCTGCCTGCGGCGCTCATCCTGTTGACCATTGCCTGCGGCGGCGTGAAGCCCGCGAAAATCGATTTCCATCTGCCGGAGCTTGGCAATAGCGATTTCAACGATTTTTTTTACAAGGAAGGCTGGGCGAATTTGAAAAAAGGCGATACTGACGTGGCCTTTAATCTGTTTCAGCGCAGCGAAGTGCGCTTGGACAAGAAACAGGCAGCTTTCGGCTATGTTTTCCTGGCTCGCAAAAAATTCAGTGACGCTACCGGGCAGTTTACCCAGGCATTGAAAACGAACCCGGAGAACCTGGAAGCCGCTATCGGCCTGGCCACGATCCATGAATTCGAGGGCAGGACGGCCGAGGCTTTCAAAGCCTACGGCAAATTGCTGCTCCAGGCTCCCGAAGACGCCTGGATCAAACTGAAATACGAATCCATTCGCTCCAGCGCTACGCAAGGATTCCTGCTGGAGGCGGAAAAGGTCAAAGACACCGACAAGGCGAAATATATCCGCTCTCTGGAACAGGCGGCTTTTTTTTCCTCGGACATGGCCTCAATCACACTGCAAATAGCCGATTATTATTATGGCGAAAACGATTGGCAGCGCAGCCTGCCTTATTACGAAGCCGTCCTGGAAAAGGAACCGCACAATGAGGCGGTGCTGCTGAAACTGGCGACGATTTATGAAAAAAAGGAAAAATTCGACCTGGCGCTGGTCACCCTCGACCGCCTGCTGGCAATCAAGCCCGGCGATCCATTCTTGGAAACCGAAAAGAAACGGATCCGCGACCGCTTCCAGGAAATGAATCTGCCTGAAAAATTCAAGAAGATATTTTTCAAAACCGAGATCAACCGCGAGGAACTTGCGGCCTTGATCGGTTATTATTTCGAACCCTTCATCCAGATGGACCGGGCTCCGGAAATCATCACCGACATCGACGGCTCGTTCGCCAAGGAATACATTATGAAGACCTGCACCAGCGGTATCATGGACGCCCGGCCCGACCATACCTTCGACCGCTTTTCCATCCCCGACCGGGCGACTTTCGCTGTCATTCTAAAAGCTTTGATCAATTATATCCAAAAAAAAGGCCATACATTACATTTCACGCCGCTGGCAACTGCGGTCGAAAGTGTTGACCTTTCGCCGCTGCACAAAAATTATGAGATTATCAAATTCATGGTCAATGCCCAGATCCTGTCCCTTGACTCCGAACGAATTTTCAATCCCACCCGCCCCGTCTCACCGACCGATGTCATTTACGCCCTGAAAAAAATCCTGAATAGCATCGGGGAATAATAAAAAGACATCAGACCTCACCACTCTTGTACCGCTACGGGACAGACATTTCCGATCATCCGACTATCCTGGCGGATTTGATCGGTTTGTGCTGTCCACTTCGGGACAGACAAACTATATCCACCAAGATCGGTGGATAGTTTGTGCTGCCCCGTCTCACCGACCGACGTGATCCAGGCCCTGAAGAAGATACTGAACAGCATCGGGGAATAAAAAAAGGGCGACTTAACGCCGCCCTTTTATTTTTAAAAATGATTGAACTGTTTTATTTACCGCCGCGCAGGTCTTGCAGTGAAAGGTTGTCTTTCTTGGTGAAGCCGGGAGGAACCGCATAAATACCGGCCGGGGCGTCTTTCTTGGCGATTTCCAGCACCTGGGTGGTAACCTTCATGTTGGTGCCCATCATGTTCATGGTCATTTCCGAAGCTACTTGATAACCGTTGATTTTCAAAAATTCGGCGATGGATGCGTCGTCCATAAAGCTCATCTTGGAAACATTAGCGTACATCTTGGCAAATACTTTCCAGTCAAAAGGCACATCGGTAGTGGCCCAGACCTTCATTTTCATCTGCATCATACTCATGTTCATATCCACGTCATAACCACTGCAGTTCCATTTGTTGATTTTCTGGGTCTGGCCGTTGGGGGTGACTTTTACCGTTAACTTCATCATCGCCATCATCGGAGCCATTTCCTTGGGCATCAACTTGGACATATCCAGGGGCAGGGTGGTTTCCACATATGATTTTTCTTTAGGATTGACAATGAACATCACATTTTTGTTCATGTCCATGATCATGATCTTGTCAGCAGTCTTGTTGACCAGTTGGTTGTTGCCAACCCATTGTTCCGTAATCTCGTCCTTGGCCGGCTGGTCCTTGCCCATCATGGCAAAAGCATCGGTATGCGTGTTGGACTTGATATAGACATCAGCCGATAATAAAACCGAAACTGCCAAAACCAAAAACACCGTAAATAATATTTTTTTCATCATACCTCCTGTAAAAAAACCATCATAGCGGCATTAGCTTTTTTTGTCAAGCCAATTTGATAATTTATAACCAAATGAGTTGAATTTATTGAACTTTTATTCTATAATTACGTATATAAGTTTTTAACAGCGACACCCCCTTTCTATATAGGAAGAGGAAGGAAAGGATGGACCTGTTTCTCCCCTCTCCCTCCTTAGGTTCATCCGCCACTTCCTTCCTCTTCCGCTTTTTTCAGCGCTTCAATGAATTTTCCCTTGACAGCAACAGGTAAATCAAACATAATCATGACCAGGAGCGCTTATGACCATGGAAGCCATCACTAAATATTTAAAATCGATCAGAAAGGACGCTTCTTTTATCACCTGTGAGGTCTTGGAAACCGTGCCTTTCGAAAACAAGGCTAAAAACACCTGGGTGGAGATTGAAAATCCCGAATTCACCTCCCTTTGCCCCAAGACTGGCCTGCCCGATTACGGCATCATCCGCATCAGGTACATGCCCGAAAAATTGATCATTGAATTGAAATCCCTGAAATATTATTTCCTGCAGTACCGCAACAGCGGCATCTTCTACGAAAACCTGACCAAACTAATCCTGAAGCACCTTGTCAAAAAGGTCCAGCCCCTGGAAATGATCGTCGCCGCCGAATTCAGCTCGCGCGGCGGTTTGACCACCAAGGTGGTTTCGACTTACAAGAAATGAATCCGTGATGCGTTATGCGTGATGCGTGATGCGTTATGGGAAACAGCAATAAGTCGAAATAATTAGAAGTTCTTATTCTTTCGCATTACGCATTACGAAGTCCTGGAAGTTCATTCACGCATAACGATTTTACAGCTCTCTGGCCAGCCAAAGCTTCCTGCCGCGGCGATAGTAGAAAACGATCAGCGCCAAGTTGATGATTTCAAAAGCGAGAAACCAGGCAGCGACTTCCCCATAAGGAATGGCGCCCTTTAAAAAATGATGCCAGTAATAAATGACCACCGGCCGGACCATGAATAGCAGCCCCAGCACAAGGTAGATCATGCTCCAGAGCATGTACATGATGCCCTGTTTGGAGACAATCACGTGCTGCGGCGACAAGGGATTCAGCTCATTAGTTTGTATGCCCAACACTAAGGCCAGAATAGTGAGAAAAACGATGGCCGGCGTCATGAACACCAGGGCGATGACGGTGGTGAAGCCGTCGAAATGCATGTTCAGGTCCCCGACCGCGAAAAGGGCGAAGCCGATCAGCAACTGCGGCAGCAGATAAAAAAACAGCTTGAACCGGTAAAATTTCAACTTGCTGAATGGGGCGCTGAAGAGGTGAACCAGGCCCGGACCCTCGACGGGAATGGAGGGAAAGGTGAAGCGCGAATTCAATCCGGCCACGATAAACACAGCCATGCCGATGTTCAGGTAGGCCACGAAATTTTTAACCTGAGGATGCGGCAGTGGGATCATCTTCATGTTGATGATAAACACCGCCACCAGGGCGCCGACGATCAATAACTGCGACCATTGGGCGGGGGTGCGCAGGAAAGTCTTCAGCTCTTTTTTCAGCAAAGGCACATAATCGTTTTTAAACCTGGACTGCTGCCAGCGCGATTTGTAATAACCCTTGCCGCCCTTTTGCAGTTTGTCAAACAATTTCAAATACAGTTTTTTCTGCAGCCACAGAATCAGCGCCAATGAGACGCTGGACAGCGCGATGAAAAGAGCGATGGTTTTCCAATAGGCCGCCCCGCTCCCCTCGGCGGTCAGGGTCATGGCCCGGGCCAGCCAGGAGAACGGGAAATAGTAGAAAATTTTCAGGTCCAGGGAGCCCATGTATTTTAAAACATTGTCAATTTCGCTGGGTTCCAGAAAGCGCTCGGGACGGAGCAAACGCAAAAAAACCACGATGATGGAAATCAGAATAATGGAAAAGACTGAAAGGACCGGCTGCAACCGGCGCACCGAAAAAAAAGCCGGAATCACCAGGCCGCATAACATTCCGGCCAGAACGCCGCTGGCGATGTAAAACATAAAAACAATCAATATTTGCGCGACCTGCCAGAATCCGGCGGCGAAATAGCGGCAATAAAAAAACAGCACCGGCAATGAGAAAAAAACGACCATGGCCGAACTGGTCAGCGCGACCTCCAGCATTTTCCAGACAAAGATGCTGCGCACCGGGAGCGGCGTGGTGACCAAAAAAGGCAGGTCACGGGAAAGGAAAAAAATGTCCAGTGATGAGAGCAGCGCCGAAAGGAGCAGCATGGAAAATAAAGTCATAAAAACCATCATCAGCAGCTTTTCAGCCAGGAAAAGCTTGAAAACATGGGGGAATTCCTCTAAATGATAGAGATAAGCGAAGATTTTATTAAAGAAAAAGCCCAGCACCAGCAGGAAAAAGAGGCCTAAAAGCAAGAAAAGGAAGTATTTTCCCTTTTCACCGCGATTAAAGGCGTTCTGCAACTGGCGGAATTTGATTTTAAGCAGGCTTTTCATGATCCAACACGGTTTTGAAATAGAATTCTTCCAAGCTGCTTTGGCCCGCCAGGTCCATCAGCTCGGCGACTTTACCCTGGATAATGATCCGGCCGTCAATGATGATGCCGATGCGCCGGCAGATTTCCTGGGCCAGGGTTAGGATATGGGTGGCGAAAATGATGATGGTGCCGCGGCCAGCGGTTTCCTTGAGGTACATTTTGAATTTTTTCCCCACTAGCGGATCGATGGAAACCAGCGGTTCATCCAAAAGTAGCAGGCGCGGTTCCACGGCCAGGGCCTGGGAAATCAAGAGTTTTTGCCGGGTTCCGGCTGAATAATTCTCCACCAGCTCCTGGCGGTATTCTTCGAATTCAAAGTATTTAAAGAAAAAATCGCATTTTTCCTTTCTTTTGGCGTAGGGAATTTTGTACAAATCGGCGTAAAAATTGAGGTGCTCTTCGCCGGTCAGCTTTGAGTAAAGAAAGGGTTGGTCAGGCACGTAGGCAATCAGCTTTTTCAATTCCTGGTTATCACGATGATAGATTTGACCATTGATCTTTATGCTCCCTCCGTCTTGAGCCAACAGCCCTGCCAAAATCTTCAGGGTAGTGGTCTTGCCCGCCCCGTTTGGCCCCAGCAAGCCGTAAATTTCCCCGCTGGTCAGGGGAAAAGAAATGTCTTTCAGGGCCTCCCGTTTGCCGAACTTTTTTTTTAACGCGCTTATTTCCAGCATGTTTTTATTGTAACATATCGGATGGAATGAACATCATAGGATCCCCAGCCATTTTTTGCCCCTCTCTTTCGCAAAGAGAGGGGTTGGGGTTAGTTTGCAGTCTCCAACTCATCCCCCCATCCCCTCTCAGGTGGCATACTTTCACTATGATTTCAGACAATCTTTAAGTTACTGAAATCATCTAGTGAAAGTATACCATCACTAGATGTTTTCAGCGGCTACCCGAGTTGGCTGAAAACATAGTGATGGTAGACAAACCAATCAGTCCACTTTGTGGACAGATGGTTTGTGCTGCCCTTCTCTTGGGAAGAGAAGGGGGGAAGAAAGGGATTGGAGGGGATACGAGAATATTTGGGGTCTTTTATTTCTCCGTAAACGTCCAGCAGCCGTCCCAATCTGTGGGCGGGTTTTCCAGCAGCCAGCTGCAGCGCTTGGCAAATATCTGCCCGGGAGGATCGCTACTCAGCGCGGCAAAGATCTTCAGGGCAGCGGCGAAATCGCCTGTTATATAGAGCTGCAGGGCTTGTTCGAAAAGGGTCAGGCGCTCGTTCAAGCCGGGTGTAACCCTTTCCTTCTCGGCAACGACCTCGAAAATTTCTTCCGGGTTCAGTTTGCCCTTGACCCGGACCCGGTCGAGGCGGCGCAGGACGATCTGCTCCGTTGCCATTTGGCCGGCCAGCGCGCCACAGATGATCCGGGTTTGATACTGCTTGTTGATACCTTCCAAACGCGAAGCCAGATTCACGGCGTCGCCGATCACCGTGTATTCAAAGCGCTTTTGCGAACCAATATTGCCGACGATAACCTCGCCGCTGTTGATGCCGATGCGCATGCCAAGGCGCGGCAGACCTTGGTTTACAAAATCGCTGTTCAGTTCCGCCAATTCCTCCTGGCAGCGCAAAGCCGTGCGCATGGCCTTAAACGCTTGATCGGGAGAGGCCAGCGGCGCTCCCCAAAAAGCCATGATGGCGTCGCCTTCAAACTTGTTGACAAAGCCGTCGTTCTCCATGATCACGGTCGTCATCCGTTCCAAATAGGCGTTTAAAATGCCGACCACTTCTTCGGGCGGCAATTTTTCCGACAAGCTGGTGAAACCGGCCAGATCGGAAAAGAATATGGTCACCAGTTTTTTCTCACCGCCCAGATTCAGGCCTTGGGGATTTTTCAAAATTTCGGCCAGCAGTGAATCGGATAGATAATTTTTAAAAGCGTTCTGGATGAATTTTTTTTCGCGGCGCACGCGCCGGTAGCGTTCATAAACGTCATTGGCGGTGGTCAATACGAGCCCCAGAAAGAGCGGCAAAAAGTCCTGGTCAAAGCCGAATTTAAACAGAAAAAAGTTGCCGGCCAATGCCAGCAGGATCACCGCCGCTGCTGCCAGCACTTGCCAATAAATGGACTTTATCCTGAAAAGCAATCCATTCAGCGCGACGATCGCCAATAACACCAGGAACCATTGCAGCCAAAGGGGCAGCACGCGAATAAAATCCCGGGCCAGGAAATTGCTCAGCGCCGTAGCGTGCAGTTCAAAGCCTGAACCGGCGGCGTTGACCGGGGACGGCCGGTTTTCGAGCAAGCCGGGAGCGGTCGCACCAATCAAAACGATTTTATCCTTGAATTTTTCGGCCGGAACAAAAGGTGCCTGTCCCTCTTCCAGGCGCACCTGGGATTGGATCAGCTCGGAGATGCTATAGCGTTGATAGCTGTCCCGGGAATAAAATTTCAGGTTCAGTCCCCCATCAACAGCGAACGGAATTTGTGCCATTTTTAATTTCGGGTCGACAAACAAGGCCAGGGCCAGAGAAAAAGATGGGTAAACGCGGCCACTGAAGCGGATAAAATGATGCAGACGGCGATAAATACCGTCCCGATCCGGATTTTCAGCGACATTGCCGCTGCCGCGCAAAGCCGCAAGTAGCAGCGGCACAGGAACTGATTTTGTTCCTTTTTTGACTGGCAGCTGGGAAAAGCCAGGATCTGCCTGCAAGGCGAACCTGGCTAAGTCAATCGCCGCAGTGTCATTGTCGGAAAAAAACAGCGGTACGAAGACTTTGCCGGCCTTTTTAATGGCCGCTGCCAGCTGTTCATCTTCACCGCCATAGGGACTTGGTTCGCTTAAAACCATGTCCAAGGCGACGGCTTTGACTCCGGCCGCGGCTAGAAAATCGATGGCCCGGGCATAAAGACTGCGCGGCCAGGGCCAGGGAATATTGAAAGTCTTGCTGTAAAAATCAAGACTTTCCTGGTCGAGTTCGACCAGAATTACCGGTGCATCTAAACGCCGGCTTGAGCTGCGTATTTTCTGGTCGTAGATTTTTTTTTCAAACAGGGGCGAGACGAAATATCCCAGGCTGAAAGTGAGGACAAAAATCAGCGCGGTCGATAGCAGGAAGCGGCGCAAATTTTTAGCGGGGAATGGTTTTCTTGAAGCGGGCGCTGCGGACGCTCATGTCGTTGCCGGAAACTTTTTTCAAGGCAGCGCTCACGTAAGCAATGCGCTTGGCCGCGGCTGGATGGGCCGAGAAAGCCTTGGCCTTCTTTTTCTCAATTGCCTGGCATTTTTTCAGCATGGTCAGCAGCGCTTCCGGGTTGTAGCCGGTTGCGGCCAGCAAATCGAGAGCCTGCAGGTCGGCATCTTTTTCCTGGCCGCGCGAATAGCCTTTCTGCAGCAATGTGCCGCTGATATCCAAGATGGAATTTTTAAAAATGCCGAGTACTTCGTTGCTCGAGCCCATGGCTTCTCCGGCGGTGAACGTGCCCAGGGCCTTCATCCTTTGCGATTTAATCGCTTTCAAGGGATCCTTGCTGACGATATGCTGGATCTCATGGGCCAGGATGGCAGCCAGTTCGTCCTCATTTTCGACCATTTCGACTATGCCGCGGGTGAGAAAAATAATGCCGCCCGGAGCCGAAAAAGCGTTGGCTTCCCCGCTGTCCAGAAGGGCGAAATGATATCCGCCGAAGATTTCGGGGCGCTCGGACTTCAGCACCAGTGTCTTGCCGATCAGATTCAGGTACTGGCTCAGCGGCTTGTTTTTCATTAGCGGATATTGGGACAGGATATTGGCCGCGACGGCCCGGCCGATGTAGTATTCCTCTTCTTCGCTGATTTGATGCGTGGCTCCGGCAACCAGTTCCACGCCCTTTTTGGCTTTGTTCAGCTTATTCAGGTTGACGGGCAATTTCCACGCTGCCAGCAAGTTACAAAGGCAAAGCAATAATAATAGTTTTTTCATCTGAGTTTGCCCTCCTTGATGAAATCGGCCACAGCGGAATTGGCCACATCCAGGTCCAGGACCCAATCGACAGCGAGAAAGTCGTATTCCCGGCTGCCGCGCAATTTTTTCTCGTTGCCTTCGTTGAAACCCTTGGCGGCCAGGGCCAATTCTTCAGCGCTGGCACCTTTTTGGCCGGGCATAATGCCGCTCAAATTGACCGTGCTTTCCGCGACCGCTGATTGGTGGACATAGCCCTTAAAGCCGTTGGCATTTTTCACCAGATACCAATTACCCTGCGTTTCGATCAACTCCAGGCGCGCCCCTTTCTGAATGGAAGCCAGGTTACTGGAGAGAAAATCGGGTTTGGCCAATAGCTGCGAACGCAACACTTTGACTACCAGGACTTTTCCAGCCAGCAGCAGCGCGGCCACGGCTAGAAAACCCAACAAACATATTTTTTTCTTCATCGCTTCACCTCGTTAGCACTTATCTGCACCAATTCAACTATGATAAAATTATAATGCAAACAGCCGGAGATTTCAATGCCAACAATTGTTTTTTCTTGGTTTGAGGTGTATAATCCAGTTTGCCGTCAGACAGAAGCCGGAACCCCTCGTTTGGACTGAGAAATTTGACCGCAAGGAGAAGAACATGAAAAGAAAAATAATCAGTTTGACCATCTCCCTGTGCCTGGGACTTGCCCTGACACTTGGGGCTGTTGAAAAGCTCGCTAAGCCGCAGAGCAAAGATGCCATAAAAAAAATGGCAAAAGCCGAGAAGGCCGTCAAAAACAAGGACTATGACGCCGCCCTGGCCCTTTACAGTGAAGTCATCCGGCTCGAACCGAACTATGCTCCGGCCTATTTCACTACCGCCCAACTCCAGCGGGTCAAGGAAGTTTACGACTTGGCCTTGGCCAACTATGAAAAAGCCCTTGCCATCAGCCCCGACTTCTCTCAGGCTCTCAATGAATACATTCGCACACTGATGATTCTCAGCCAGAAAGCTATCGATGGGCGCGACCTGCAAAAAGCCGGCATTTATTACGAAAAAATACTGAATGTAAAAAACATCGAAACCACCCACCCCCAGGAACTGCAGCATATCGCCTATCAGATGGGTACCATCTCTTACAACCAGCAGGATTTCAACAAATCGATCGCGGCGTTCCAGCGCTTCCTGGCGATTCCGGAGATCGAGAAAAAGGCACCGAGCAACAGCGCCCTGGCCAACTACATGCTTGGGATCAACTACAGCCGCCTTGCCCAGCCGGACAAGGCCAATCCTTACCTGGAAAAGTTCATCTCCGGCCCCCACGACGAGATTACCACCCCATGGCTGCCCCTGAGCTACTACGTGTTGGCCAACAACAATTACCTCGTCCTCGACAAGCAGATACAACAGATTAAAAATGAAAAAACCGATGACGCCCTCTCCAAGTTTAACCGCATTGCCGATGCGGCCAAAGCCAGCACCGGGATCCAGCCGAACTTCGCCAAAGCCATCGAGCTCAAACCCGACCTCGAGGACGCGTATGTCCTGCAGGGCAACTATTATTTTTTCTGCCAGGATTTTGACAACGCCCTCAAGTCCTACAATGACCTGATTGCCAAGTTCCCTGCTTCTCCCGAAATTGCCAATTACAAGGCTTTCTTACAGAGTATTGACAAGGAACGCGAGGCGATCAAGGTACTCAACAAGGCCAAGAAAAAAACCAAGTAGCTGTTTTCAGCGCTCATTTATTCCCTGCCTGCTTGAACTTGGCGAATTCGCGGAACCGCTTCCGGGTGACCATCTCTTCGACTATCACATCCAGAAAATACTTTCCCGGCTTAAGATAAGTGTATGGCATGTCGATAGCGATGGTTTTCCTGGCCATGAAAGTGCCGCGGTTCTCGGCGAATTCACGCGTTAAAGCCAGCCGCTCGATCTTGACATAGTCGCAATAGACATCGGCCGTGACTTTAAAAGCGGTGTGGATATTGTTCCCGCGCTCTTCAACCATGACGTACTTTACCGGGATCTCGATCAGCAGCCCTGAAGCATCGGCGTTGACCTTGAAGCGGAAATATTTATTATCGCCTCCGCCCAGATCCTTGACTTGTTCGATGGCGTCGACCAATTCGAGCGGCCAATAATCGAGCCGGAACTTTCCCAACCCGTCGTGGTCGAGGAACTCAAGGCGCAAGGCATAATTGTAATATATCCATATCTCGGCGGCATGGATGGAGGGATTGTTAAGCATCGGCATCTGGTTGCGCTGATCGGGAAAGCCCAACATGAGCAGTATGCGGCCTCGTTCGCTGTCCCAGCCGTTTGCGGCCGATCCCCTTTCATGGAACCAGCGGTTGGCGAATTCCACGCGCTTGGAGAACTCCTCTCTGAACTCGTTTTCCTCGGTAGCGGATTGAGTATCCCGTTTTTTCCAGAAATCAGCGATAAATTCATCGCGAGCCTTAGCGTCAGCTAGATGCATGTATATTTCAATTTCGACCTTGGACATGATCAGCTTGGCCTGGGCGAAAAAATTATCTTGGAAGTTCGAGTCGGGCTCGGTACGAGGTCCGTAAGCGGCGCAGCCAAGGAGCCACACGATCGCCAGACTCAATGCGATTGTTTTCATAGTTACTCTTTTTGCTTATCTTCTATTCTATTCATTTTCCTCCCAATTGCAACCGCCGGGGGAATATTGAAGCACTTCGCAAAAAATCCGGATTGAGCAGGCCCGGGAGGCCGGAATTGCACCTGCTCGAGCCATGAATTACTATTGGTTCGGTAAAATAATCAATGAGGCCCGTAAAAGAAAATGAGCACCGGCGGCACCAGCAGCGCCAAGGCGATAATCACGAAATAAATCTGCAGCTTGAACAACCATTTGAACCATTTTTCCCAAGAAATCCCCGCCAAACCGAGGACTGCCATCGTTACTCCCGAGGTGGGCAAGATCGGGTTGATCCAGCCATCGCCGAATTGAAAAGCCAACACAGCCGTCTGCCTCGTGATGCCGACGATGTCGGCCAATGGCGACATGATCGGCATGGTCAAAGCGGCCTGGGCCGATCCGGAATGAACAAAAAAATTGATGACGCCATGAGCAAGAAACATGGATTGGGCCGCAAATACAGGATGCATGCCGGAGATAGCCCCGGCTAAACCATGAAACAGCAGATCCAAAATCCTGCCATCGGTTGCGATAATGAGAATTGCCCGGGCACTTGAAATAATCAATGCTACACCGACCATATCCTTGGCCCCTTCCTTGAAATCATCCGCTATTTGCGAAAAGGACAACTTGCCGAATTTACCGGCAATAATGCCGAATGCAAAAAATACCGCCGCCATTTCAAAGAAATCCCACTTGTATTTTAAAATACCGAGAATCAAAACACCGATTGCAACCGGGAATAAAACCAATATGATGCGAATATTCCCGGCAATACTTATGGTTTCTCCGCTATTCAAACCCAGGGCATTCTTCCTGTTTTTATCAATTTCGTAAACAATACTCTTTTCAGGATTCTTTTTTATCCGGGCGGAATAGCGCATCAGAAAAATTATTATCGAGGCCGTGCTGATGAACCAAATCACAACCCGGTAGCCTAAACCCGAACCCGGAGGAAGTCCAGAAATTTTCTGCGCTATGCCTACTGTGAAAGGATTGAATATGGCTCCCGCAAATCCCGCCGCGGCGCCAAGAAAAGGGATCGCTGTTCCAACCAGGGAATCATATCCCAGCGAGAGGCTGATAGGTATAAAAATAAGCACGAAGGGAATGGTTTCTTCACACATCCCGAAAATCGCCCCCCCCAATGAAAATATTGTTATAGTAATGGGAATAAAATATTTCTGTAATTCCGGGCGTTTGGCAAATGTAAACGCTGTTTTTTGCACAGCAAGAGTAATGGCTCCGGTTTTTTCGATGACCTTAAAAGCGCCGCCGATTATGAAAATAAAAATGATTATCTGGCCGGCCTGGATAAATCCCTTCATGGGCGCTATCAATATTTCTCCCGGCCCCTGGGGATTACTCTTTACGTACGCAAATGAGTCGGAGGCTATTTGGGTTCTGCCATCCGTAATTGTTCTTTTATACTCGCCGCCCGGTATGATCCAGGTCAGAATCGCGATGGCAATGACTATGACATAAATCATGACCAAGGTATTGAATTGATATTTCGCTTTCATTTTTTCTTCACTTGTTTTTTCCCATCACTGCACGTTTCGCAATATCAAACCGGTCGCCCGCAACAAGAATATGATGATCATGATCATTCCTTTTTCATCAATTCCAGCGCAATTTCGGAACTTTTATATAAATCGGCCGTGTAGATGAATTCATCATTGCCATGGGGATTTTGCGCCCCGATGCCCAGGTTTACCGCTTGAATTCCCCTGCCGTTCAACGAATTCGCATCGCTTCCAGCCAGCGAATCCACTGGAACGGGAGTGAGACCGACTTTTTCCATGACCGATAAAACATCCTTGTATATTTCGGTCTCCGGCGGAATATTATAAGGTTTAAAATCCCATTCATCCTTGAAAACCAGACCGGCTCCGAGTGCACTGGTTTCTTTTGCAAATATTTCTTTTATGGTCAGGATTACTTTTTCTACCATCCCCTTTTCAGATGATCTTATTTCTCCTGTCAATTGCGTTGTTTCAGGAACCACATTCGTTGCCGATCCGCCGTTTATGGTGCCGATATTAGCAGTGGTTTTAGCATCTATTCTCCCCTGTTTTATCTGGCTGAGCGCCTGGGCTGCAATGGCGATAGAATTAATCCCTTTTTCAGGCGCTAAACCGGAGTGCGCGGCCTTTCCTTTTATCGTGACATTAAAACTTTTAGCTCCGCAGCTTGAATAGATAAAAGAACCCGGGCGCAGAGAAGAATCAAAAATAAAACATTTTTTTATATGGTCAGCGATTTCCAGGTTCACTGAACCGGCCAATGACGACTCTTCGCAGGTGGTGAAGGCGATGGTGAAATCTTTAACGGCAATTTTTTCCAGCAAGGCTTTTTCCAGCGCGTAGAGAATCACCGCGATGCCAGCCCGGTTGTCGACTCCCAGAACAGAGGTCCCGTCAGAAGCGATACGGTCAGCCGATATTAGTGGATTTACTTTTTTCGTTGAACGGGCAGTATCCATATGAGATAAAAACATGACCTCGCCGCCGCTGCCTACTTTACATAGCAGGTTGCCGGTGTCGCTTCCCGTCTTGCTACTTGATTTGTCGAAATAGGGGTTCAAATTCAAGGTGGTTAAAAAATCATGTATGTGATCTGCAACAGGTTTTTCATGCTGCGACAGGGCATCTATTTTTAGCAACTGCAAAAACATATCAATTAATCTGTTTGTTTTCATTAAATCCTCCATTTCAAATGCACCCGCTACATTTTCATGGTCCTCCCCTGCCCTGCACTCTGTATCCGGACAGGTTCGGCTGTTGCCAAAATGGCTTTATAAACCTCTAAAAAAAAGTCCCTTCCCGGGCCAGGCCCGGGAAGGAACCGAGATTTGCGACTCGGGATATCAGCCATTCTTCATGGCAATTGATCCCCGTTGACCAGCGACTAGAAATTCATGCGGACACCAAACTGGAAGAGGCCCGGGTTGAGCTCTTTTGTGACCAGGCCGAAAGACGGCGTGCCGATTTGGGCGCCCTTGGCCAGGACGGTGGAGTTGTTGGTCAGGTTATAGGCATCGACGAAGATGGTCGCCGAGGTGTGGCCGTTGGAACCGATCATGAATTTTTTCTCCAATCCCAGGTTCAGCGTCCAGAAGGCGGGCAGGCGATCGCCGCCGAATTTCTTGCCCCCTTCGTAGAGATATTGGTAGGAACCGCCCTTGAGCTTTTTCGCGGACTGGACAAAATCGCCAAGGATATAGCCTTCCTGGGTGGATATAACAGCCGAGAGATTGATGTTCCAGGGCAACTGATAGAGTCCGGACAGTTTGAACTGCCAGCGCGAGTTCACATAGACGTCCGCGGCTCCGCGGATGGAGCGGGGTGAGTACGGCGCATCGTTAAAGTAATCAAAATTGGTCATGTTGAAGGTTTCATTGGGGTCCTTGATATCCTTCCAGTCCTGATAGATGAACGAAGCGTCGGCCATCCACTTGTTGGAGAATTTCTTGGTCAAAGCCAGTTGTATTGCCATGTAGCGGTTGTAGGTCTTGCTGCCGTAGTTGGTGAAATAGCTGCCCACCGGAACGGCGATGCGGTCCCAAACGTCCACTGTCGTGCCGTTCACCGTCTGGGTGGTTTTCTTGTACCAATTGTCCTTGGTCTCCACCGTGCCGTCTTCCATGATGCCGATTTCGCGATCCAGGTTGTGCTGCTTTTTATAGAAACCGGTCACGGAAACTGCCAGGTCCTCAACCAGCTGCTTTTCAAAGCTCAACGTCAGCTCGTCCAGCAGCGGCGTGTTGTAGTTGTCGGCGAAGCGGGCGTTGGTGCGGCCGGTCTTGTAGTCGATGTTGGAGGTGTAATAGGCGTAAGCGTAGACGTTATAGTCGTTGTAAGCGAGCTCATCATAAGTGGGGATGCCGTCGCCAGGATTGCCGTACCAGTAGATGTCGATCTCGCGGTTGGGCAACAGCGGGGTGGCAATACCGATGCCCACGCGCGAGCTATAGCGGGCCGCCGAAAACTTGATTATATTCTTGCCGTCGCCGTTGATATCGTAGGTCAGGGACAAGCGCGGTGAAAAAGACTTGAAGCTGGGCACTTTGTATTCCTGGACGGTCAGCGGGCCCTGCAAATCCGGGAAGAAATTGTCGCCGTCATGGGTCGGGTCCTTCTTGTCCGCCCAGGTGAAGCCGGGCAGGTCGGTCTTGTTGATGCGCGCTGCCTGCAGGTCGTAGCGCAGGCCGAGGCTCAGGGTCAGGCGCTTGAAGGTCGCCGTATCCGAGATGTACCCCGACACGCGCTTGAAATTGATGTCGATCTTGTTGTCCGGCAGCAACCATATACCATACAAAGTAGAGAAGTCGCCGTAGTACGAACCGGCAAGCATGCGCTGGTTGGGGGCAATGGTATTGGAAACATTGTCTGCCGTGTTATACTCCACGCCAAAACGGAGCTCATGATCGCCGCCCAGCAGCTTTTCCACGAAAAGGTTGCCCTCGAGTTGGGCGTCCATCTGCTTGACGCTGCCGAACCAATCGTTGGCCGAACCGTTTTGTTTGATGTAGGACTTGCCCCAGCGATAGCCATCATTGCCCACTTCGTGGCCGCTGAGCGGGTCGAGATTGGAACCGTTGGGGTCAAAGGTGAAAGATTGGTTGATAATGCCGATCTTGGCGTTCAGCATCAGGTTGCCCAGGACCTGCTGCAGGGTACCGTACCAATAGTAGTTGGGCATATTCTGCACACGCCAGGCGTCTTGTGTCACTTGGGATATCGAATAGCTCGATTTCGGCAAATAGGCATTGTTGAACTTTTTGTCGTAAGAAAGGCTGAATTCCGCCGAGGTGTTGCCGAACTGGGCGTTGAACTTGCCGTAAGCGTTCGTCAGCATATAGGCGGCCTCGTCGCCGCTCATCGAGCGGGCATTGATGTCCTGCGCGCTCCAGGTTCCGAACCACCACAACTTGTCTTTTTTGATCGGGCCGCCAAGGCTGACGCCGTACTGGTAGAGGTGGTTGATACCCGGGGTCACGTAATTGGAGACGGGAGGCGCTTCAGGCGCGGCGTGTTTCATTTCCAAAGCTTTGTCTTCGAGGTAAGCGTGAAAGTCGCCACTCAGCCTGTTGCCGCCGCGCTTGGAGATGAAATTGATCTGCACGCCGCCGGTCTGGGCAGTGATATCAGCGGAGCCCGTGGTGACCTGCATTTCCTCATAGTTGTTCACATCGAGGTAGCCGGTCGATGTGCCCACGGTGGACAGGGAGCTGTTGTCGATGCCGTCGACGCTCCATACGGTGTCGGCGGAGCTGCTGCCGCCGGCGTTGGGGTTTGACTGCTGCCCGGACTCGTTACCGCCGACGTCGGCCGTGTTGGTCATGATGCCGGGGACCAGGCTGAGCACCGACCAGGGGTTGCGGGCACTGGGCAGCGACTGCAGCGCTTCTTTGGTGAGGTTCATGCCCACGGTGGTGCGCCGCGTGTCGATCACGGGGGGCTTGGCCAGGACCGTTACCTGTTCATTGAGGGCGGACGTTTCCATGGGAATGGCCAGGGTGACGTTCTTGCCGGCGTACAAGCGAACACCTTTTTGGATGACGGTCTTGAAACCATCGAGCTCCAGCTTCAGCTCGTAGGTGCTGGGGAGCAGGCGCAAAAAGCGGAAATTGCCCTCCCTCGAGGTCACCGTGGTTTGCATGCCCAGGACGTCGGCGGTCAAGATTACCTTCACTCCGGGGAGGACCGAGCCATCGGACAAAACCACGGTGCCGTAAATGTCGGCCGTGGTTTGCTGGGCCGATAGCCCTCCCGCAAATAAAAACAATGCGCAACTCAGCAAAATCCATCTTTTCATGTACTCCTCCATTAAAATTTTATTATTTTAGGATTTTTTTTGCCGTGGGGAAAACAATTTGAAATGTTCATAGAGATATTAATAGAATAGTTATTTTCAATTGTCAACAGTGAAAATAATTTTTCTTTTTTTTATTTAAATCTAAAACTTGCCATTATCCTATCTTTATTATTTATTAGATTACAGATAGCCGAAGTACATTTGTTACCGACGGTTACGGGGAGTAAAGAACCTTTTTGCCTGGGTAACACCAGTTGGCAACACTTTAATTTAATCTTTAATGGTGATATAATATTTTTTTCAGGAGGTCCAAATGAAGAAAGTTCTGGTCATCGTGGCGCTGGCCATATTTTTGGCTGTTTCTCTTTTTGCTCAGTCCGGCGTGGTCGGCAAAGGAAGAGCCAAGGGCATTGTAGTCGACGAAAATGGCAAGCCGCTGGAAGGTGTGATGGTAAAACTTTTTTCGCTCAAGGCCCAGTCATTTTTCCTGCCCAACCCCAAAACTGACAGCGAAGGCAAATGGAAGGCTATTTATTTGCGTAACGGCTCCTGGAACATCAATTTTGAAAAAGCGGGCTATGAAACCAAGAAGATCAGTTACCGGGTGGACGATATGCCGGGGGCCAAACAGACGGAAATCGAGATCAAGCTGATCAAGATCGAAGGCATTGCCCTGACCAGTGACATCGTCAGCGAACTGGAAAAAGGGAATTTGCTGTTCTCCGAAAAGAAGTACCAGGAAGCCCTGCTGGCTTATGAAGATATTTTAAAGAAAAATCCCGATGTGTTCATCATTTATAAAAATATCGGCAATTGTTATTTTGCCTTGGAAAAATATGACCAGGCCGTGGAATTTTACCTGAAACTCTTTGAAAAGCAGCCCAAGAGTGTGGAGATCATGACCTTGATCGGCAATTCCTATATCAACGCCAAGAACATGGAAAAGGCGATGGAATGGTACGGAAAGATCCCTTTTGAAGAGATCAATGATGTCGACACTCTATACAATATCGGCGCCAATTTAACCAACAACAACAAGAACGACTTGGCCTTGAAATATTTTAAAAGAGCGGTGGAAGTGGATGCTGGTTTTGCCGAAGGCTATTATCAGCTGGGCATGGCCCATACCGCTTTGAACCAGATCCCCGAAGCCCTGGAAGCGTTGAACAAATTCATGGAATTGGCGCCCGACTCTGCCAATTTCGGAATGGCCAAGGCTATTGTCGATGCTTTTTCGAAGGTCAAATAAGGGCTGTCGCCGAGGCGGATCCATGGCGGTGTACCGGTCCCTGCTGTTGAAATTATTATTTTTATCCATCTTGACCGGAGCGGCCTCCATACTTTTCCCCGGCCCGGACAAAATTCATAAGCCGGTCTTCAATGTGCTGCTGATCACCATCGATACCCTGCGGTTTGACCGAGTCGGCATCCTGGATCCACGGTATGTCAAGACCCCGAACCTGGACGCCCTGGCGGAAAAATCCCTGATCTTCAGCCGGGCTTTCGCCCACAACCCGGTCACGTTGCCCTCGCATACCAATATCCTGACCGGGGCCACCCCCCTATACCACGGTATCAGTGACAACACGGGCTTCCGGCTGGACAAGAAATTCCTGACCATCCCGCAATACCTGCGGCGCTACGCCTACCGCACGGCCGCCTTTATCGGCGCCTTTCCCCTGGATTCCCGGTTTGGCCTGGATCAGGGCTTTGACCTCTATGACGATTACTACGGCACCCGCAACGAGCGTGAGTTTTTCTTCGTGGAAAGGTCGGCGGAAAAAGTGATCGCGCCGGCCATGGCCTGGATCGGCAAGCAGACTCAGAAATGGTTCGGCTGGATCCACCTGTTCGATCCCCATCAGCCCTATCTGCCGCCATCCCCTTACAAAGAGGTATACGCCAACGATCTCTATTCCGGAGAAGTGGCCTACGTGGACGCCCAGCTGGGAGTGCTTTTCGATTTTTTGCAAAAAAAACGCCTGTTGGAAAATACCATGGTCATCGTGACCGCGGATCATGGTGAGGCACTGGGCGAGAAGGGAGAGGATACCCACTCTTATTTCGCTTACAACAACACCATTCATGTGCCTCTGTTTGTCTATATTCCAGGGCATAAGCCGGAAACGTTCGCCAAAAATGTTTGTCACATGGATATTTTCCCGACCATCTGCGCGGTCCTGGGCTTGAATATCCCGCCCAATTTGCAGGGCGAATCCCTGCTGGCCGTCATGGCGGCCAAGGGCCGGAAATCCCCGGAAATTTATTTTGAATCCCTGACCGCCTATCTGAACCGCGACTGGGCGCCGCTGCGCGGCATGATTTCCGGAAACACCAAATTCATCGACTTGCCGATCAAGGAAGTGTATGACCTGGAAAATGATATGACTGAAGAGCACAACCTGGCCGGCAGCAGCAAGATCGGGCCATTGCAAGATGCCCTGAACCGGCTGATGAAAAAACTGAAAAACCCGCTGGCCGCCAGCCGGGAAGACCATCTGGACCCGGAAACGCAAAAACGGCTGAAATCGCTGGGCTACATTTCCGCAAGCCAGCCCGGGCAGCATAAAAAGCAATACACGGAACAGGATGATCTGAAAACCCTGTTGCCGCTGCAGAGCAAATTGCTTGATGGCGTCGCCCAGTTCCAGACCGGTGATTTCCCTGGCGCGGAAAAGACGATCCGCGCCGTGATCACTGCCAGCCCGAGTTTTATTCTGGCCTACACCCATTTGGCTTCCATGTACAAAGAAATGGGGAACAGCAATGCGGCCGTCCAGGTTTTGGAACAGGGGTTGGAGAAAAACCCGGGCGAGATACTCCTGATGGCCAAGCTGGGGATCGTTTTAGCCGACAGCGGCAGTTGGCAGCGGGCCATTCCCATTCTCGAACTTTGCGTCCACAAAGAGGATTTTGATCCGGAAAAATTCAATTTCCTCGGCATCGCCTATTACCATGGTGGAGATTTTGCCAAGGCGCTGCAAAGCTACGACCGCGCCCTGGAGCTTGACCGCGACAACGCCGCCGTGTACAACAATATCGGCGGCGTGCATCTTGCGCTTTTCCTGCGCAAGCGCCAGGAGCAGGAGCGGGTTCAGGCAGAGGACAATTTTAAAAAAGCCCTGGAGATCGATCCTAAGTTATTTTCCGCCTGCAACGGCCTGGGAGTCGTTTACCGGAAGACCGGCCGCAATGCCGAGGCCATCGCCTGCTGGCAGAAGGCCCTGGCCATCAAGCCCGATTTTGATCTGGCGCTTATCAACCTGGGCATCACCCTGCTCGAGGAAGGCCGTGCCGGCGAAGCCCTGGATTGTCTTCTGCATTACCACGAAAAGTTTTATCACACAATTCCCGTAAGCGAGAGACAGCGCGTCGACCGCCTGATCGCGGAGGCCAGGGCCAAACTCGGGCCGGAGTGACGCCAGGATATTCATTATTGACATTTAAAAAAAACTATTCTATTTTATATAAACATGAAAAAATAAAGGGAGCGCCAAGGCAATGAATAGAAATTTACGTGATGAAATAAAAGAAAACGTTACGAAATTTTCCCGCGTACAGAAACGACTGGCAAATTATCTGGTTGATAACTGGACTGAAATTCCCATGCTGTCCATCGAAAAAATTGCCGAGAAATCAGGTGTCAGCATGGCTTCGATCACCCGTTTCACCCGAAAGTTGTCCTGCCAGGGATTTTATGATTTCAAGAACCAGATAAAAAGCGAGCACATGAAAATTATCGCCAACCCGACAGAACGATTTTTTTCAATTCCCAGCGATCTCAAGGGGAAGAAATCGTTGATCAAGGCGGCACGCCAGGATGTCAAAAACATCAATCATCTGCTGGCCACCATCAGCGAAGAAACTTTCCGGCACCTGGTGGATATGATTGAAAAAGCAAACCGGATTTTCACATTCGGGATCGGCATTTCTTCGATATTTTCAAATTTGGTAGCCTATACATTTAACCAGATTGAAAAAAAGACCCACAGCCTGGACGAGGGCAATACTCCGGTCGAAGAAAAAATATTCTATATTAAAAAAGATGACTTGCTTATCTTTTCTTCTTTTTTCCCCTATTCCAAGTGTACCGCTGAATTTGCCAAGCTGGCCAAGGAGCGGGGATTGACAATCGTGGTTTTCACCGACAACGAATATTCGCCGTTGTCGCGCTACGCCACCCTGATATTGAAAGTCCCCCGCGAAAACATCCTTTTTACCACTTCCATTTCAGCTTTGTCGGTACTGTTGAACGCCATCGCCACTGAAATCGCCCTGAAAAAAAAGGAAATTCTCAGTCAATCCCTGAAAGATATGGATCGGAAATTGCGTGCTTTTTATCTGTAACGCGTAACCTGGATTTTGCCGTCGCCATCCGCACCAAGACGGAACGATTTGCCATTGAATCGTGATATAATAGCGCCATGAAAAAAAAGCCTTTGCTGCTCTTGGCGCTTTTTTTGCTGCTGGCCGGCGGGATATTTCTCCTGCTGCGTAAAGAGGGCAAAGGCTTTGAGCCGAACGTGCTGATCATTACCCTCGATACCACCCGGGCCGACCACATCGGCGCCTACGGCTGCAAATCCGCGCAAACACCGAATATCGACCGCCTGGTCGGGGAGGGGACAATTTTCCGCAATTGCTACGCCCTGATTCCCATGACCCTGCCCTCACACTGCACGCTGTTTACCGGCCGCTACCCCATGGCCCATAATGTCAGGAACAATGCCAAGTACTTTCTCAACAACAGCGAATTCACCCTGGCCGAAGCGTTGCACGCCAAAAAATATCAAACCTACGCGGTGATCGCTGCCTTTGTTTTACTGTCCAAATTCGGCTTGCAGCAGGGATTCGACATTTACGATGATATCCTCAATCCCCATGAACTGGCACACAATTTCAAATCGGAAATTCCGGCTCAGGAGGTTTATGAAAAATTCAGCGGCTGGCTGGCCAAAAATTCCTCCCAAAAATTTTTTGCCTGGGTGCACTTCTACGACGCCCACGATCCCTACAATCCGCCCGCTGCTTTTGCCAAACGTTTTGCCAACAATCCGTTGGGCCGTTATGACGGCGAGATTGCCTATGTGGATATGTACGTCGGAAAAATCATTGACGACCTGCGGGATAGGGGACTTCTTGAAAAAACGCTTCTGCTTATCGTCGGCGACCATGGGGAAGCCTTTGGCGAGCATCAAGAACATGGCCATGCCATCTTTTGCTATGAAGAAAATCTTAGGGTGCCGCTGATTTTCCATTACCCCGCCTCCGTCGCCAAGGGTAAAACCGTGCTCGAACGGGTAAGCCTGGTTGATGTCATGCCCACGGTTCTGGATATCCTGGAAATACCGATTCCAGGAGCGGTGCAGGGAAAGAGTTTCATGAACCTGCTGCACGGGCGCAAAGAAAAGGAGCCCAGGAGCGTTTATTTTGAAAGCATGTACGGCAAGGAAGAAATGAATTGGGCGCCGCTGACCGGAATCATTGATAAAAATTATAAGTACATTTCCCTGCCCCAGCCCGAACTATACGATTTGCGGACTGATCGCCTGGAAAAAGAGAATTTATTTAAAAAGAAAAATATTGTGGCCAGGGAGTTGGACAAACGCTTGGGCAAATTCATAATCAGCCATTCTCAACGCGGCGGAGAAACCAGGCGCGAGCTGACTGAAAGTGACAAAAACGAGTTGCAGGCACTGGGATATATTTCCGCTTTTTCCAAAAAAGCGACACAGATGGTTGATCCCAAAAAAGGGGTGATCATCGACAACAAGCTGAAGAAAATCAGTCAGATGATCTCTCAGGATAATGTGGCGCAGGCCGAAAAGGAACTGTTGGTTTTAGTAAAAGAAAATCCCGGGCTGCGCATGCCGCAAATGATTCAGATGTTGTATAAAATTGCCGTTTTTAAAAAGGATTACACGGCGGCCTTGAATATTCTCAGCAAGGGCATCCAAGAATTTCCCGAAAGTGAGCAATTCAGGCAAACTTTGGCCCGCTCCTTGTTTGACATAAAAAAATACGACAAGGCTGAAGGCCGCTGCCGTGAAATTCTGGCCCGAAATCCCAAATCGACCGCTACATATATCCTGTTGGGCGAAATCAGGGAAAACCAGAACCAGCCCGCTGCGGCCAGCGATTTTTACGCCCAGGCTTTGAAGTTAGAGCCGCAGAACGTATCCTTGAAAATAAAATACGCAGATCTGCTGCTGGCAATCAAGAAATATCCTCAAGCCGTGGAAGCTTACAATCAGGCCCTACTTGGCGAAGAAGTGTCGAGTCAGCCGGATATGCTTTTCAAGATAGCCTTGCTCAATATTCAATACGGCAGCTTGGACAAAGCCGAACAAATGCTAGCCCGGGCTGTGGCCGTCAAGCCGCAAGGCAAGTTTTTCTTCAATTACGCCCTGGTCCTGGCCAAGAATGGCAAGGTTTCCCAGGCGTTGGCAAATATGGAAACCGCCGTCAGCCACCACGCCGCGCAGCTCAGTGCCGCGCAACTCAAAATCGCCGCCCAAGCGCTTGCCGCCTGGAAAGAAAGCGAATAAGTCGCGCATCAGAAAGCAATGCGCAAGATTGAAATGAAACAATTAAAAAATTGATGACCCATTTTAAGATCATCCTTGGCTTGTTCTTGGCGTTCCTGGTCCTGGCCGCGCAAACAAAGGAAGCCCCGGAGCTCAGCCTGGAACAATTGGAGGAAAAACTGTTTTTTTTAGTCAATAATGAAAGGAGCAGCCGGGGGTTGCCCGAACTGCGGTTTGATCCGCTGCTGCGCGCCATGGCCCGGGCCCACAGCCAAAAAATGATTCAGGAGAACAAACTCGGTCACGATTTTCCCGGCTACAATACACTCGCTAACCGGGCCGCTCAAGCCGGTTTGCATTTCAGTGTCATAGGCGAAAACGTGGCTAGTGGTGATACTTTTATCATGCGTTTTTTTCATGAACAATTGATGTCCAGCCCCGGTCATCGCGAAAATATATTAAGCGCTAATTTCAGGCAACTGGGAATTGGAATTGGACTGCGCAGAAACGTGTATTATGTCACCCAGGAATTCGCTAACCTTTTCGAACCGCTTTCACAGCTGGCAATGGAACGCGAAATGGAAAAAAAACTCAAAATTCTATTCAAAAGCAATATTGTTTTGCCCCGGGCGGCAGCCGCTGAGATGCAGGAGTCTTGCCGTCACATGTCTTCATTATTCCTGCAGGATCAATCCCCAAAAAAGATTTCTGATTCCTTTGGTGCGGCTTCCATTCTCAATATTAGCTTTATCGAAATGGAAACTGCTTTTAATAAAATAATCGCCGCAACAAAAGGAATCAAGCCTTTTTATTGGTCCCTGGGTGTGACTTTCGGCCGTTCGGACAAAAACTCCGGTAGTGTCTATGCCTTGACTTTGCTATTATTCCCCGATCTGCGGGATGCTTTGGCTGCGGCCGACGGCCTGGATGCCGTCATTTTGAAGGCCCTTAATAAGATCCGTCACCTGACCAATATCCCCAACCTGGCCAAGCCGGCCGCAGACATCGCCAGGTTGTCTTACCAATCCCCCGCTACCGTAGATTTAATCAAGAATAAGGATCGCTACAAACTTATTTCAGTCTACCAAACCGCTTCCCTAAATGTCGTCCCCGCTGACATCGCGCAGAAAATTGCAAATAACCCAAAAATCCATTCCATCGGCATCCATGTTTTTTATCCCCTGGCCGAAGGTTTACCGGGCAATTATTTCATTGTTGCCATTCTGGGGATATAATCTGTGGAATCGCGGTTTGAAACTCGGATTACTTTGTCGGATCGAAACCAAGTAACTGGATTTTTTCATACCAGTTCACCAGGCTGGCCAGGGCGGCGTAGAGCATGACCACGGTCATTGATTTGATGACGATTTTGTACCATAATTTCTGCGCATATTCGCTGAAAAGCACCTGCAAGCCTCTCATGACGATATAGCAGGCAATGGCAAACAGCGTATAGTTCATTTTTCCTCCTTTTTACTGATTTTTTAACGCACCAGCACCAGCTTGACGATTTCCGAACGCGACAAAAAACGCATGGGCGGCCCCCAGGTGCCGGTTCCGGAGCTGGTGTAAATATGGGATTGCCCTAAACGGTACAACCCCGACGGATATTTATAGATCAGCCAAACCAAAAAATCCATGGGCGGAATCTGCCCGGCGTGGGTGTGCCCGGAAAGTTGCAGATCTATCCCCCGCCCCACCGCTTCGGCGAATTTGGCCGGGCGGTGATAGAGGAGGATCTTGGGAACGTTCGCTGTGGTTGAGCGTAGCGCCCCGGATAGATCGGGACCGGAAAATTTAAAACTTTTACCGGCGTCATCGTCCAGCCCGATGACGGCGAGTTTGCCGTCGATGGACAAAGACTGGTTGCGCAAAATCCGCCAGCGGCATAGCCGCGCCAGCTTGAGGAACTTTTCAATGCCGGCGTAAAATTCATGGTTGCCGGTAACGGCGGCCACCCCATGCCTGGCCCGCAGACCGCCTAGAATTTCACAATACTCTTCGTCGCGGCCAATGTCCCCGTCCAGAGCGTCGCCGGTAACGCAGATCAGATCGGGCTGCAAAGCATTGACGCTCGCCACGATCCGCTGCAGTTGTTTCACGGAAGTCAGGTTGCCCAGGTGCAGGTCGGACAACTGCACGATGGTAAACCCATCCATGTCGGCGGCCAGGCCGCGCACCGGGATCTTCACTTGGCGCAGGACCGGACCGAGCGCCACGTTCAGCATTGAAAAGGCGGATATTAAAAAAACGATTGCCAGTGCCGCTAGGACAAACAGCCGGCGCTGGTGAGGAAAAAGCAGCGACAAGACCAGTTCCGGCAGGAAAACCGCCAGAGCAATGGCAATGGCTCCCAACCAGAGCGAACCTGCGTATAACAAAGGATAAAAAGGCGCCAGGCGGCTCAGAAATTCAGCGGCTACAAAGGTCAGGGCGCCGGCGATCAGCAGCAATTTCAACGCTAGGCGCTGTCCGGATGCCAAAGACAGGCCTGAGGCCAGGCGCCAGTAGACAAACCCATGTATGGCTGTGTAGACGATCAAGACAATGACGATGAAAAAGACAAAATACAACTTGGACATGATTCTCCTTCTTGCGCTTCACCCCAAGGGCGCAGACGACTCTGCGGGCAACGGCTATATTTTCCAGCCGATCAGCAGCGAGGCGTCAAAAGGGGTGGATTTATGGACAATTCTTTTCAACCCGGCGGCGCGCATCCAGCCGCGCACCTCGCTGGCGGTGTAGCTGTCGCCATGGGCAGTCGCGACCAGCATGTTCAGGGCAAAAAAAGCGCCCACCGCCGGCCGGATGCGGTCCGAGTGCATGATGAAATCCTGGATAACCAGCTGCCCTCCCCTATGCAAAGATTTGGCGGCCTTGGCGATCAGGCGCTTGTTCTCTTCCGGACTGTTCATATGCACGATGGCCGAAATCAGCACCAGGTCATAACCGCTCCCCCAATCATCGCGATGGAAATCACCGCCGATAAAATCGAATCGGGAAAGCAATCCGGCTTGGCGCACATAGGTGCGGGTCAACGGCAACACTTCGGGCAGATCAAAAACAACCGCCCGGATGGATTTTTTAGCCCGCGCCAAAGCCATGGCATAAGCACCGGAACCGCCGCCGATATCCAGACAACGGCAAACGGTGGACAAATGGAGCAATTTCACTATGCGCGGTGCCTGAGGCATGGCCCGTTCATGCATGGCGGCGATGAAGCCCGGCAAGCGTTTTTCATCAACGGGGCCGGCTTTTCTTTCGAGCACCGCTGTGCCGCGGCAAACCGCTGCGCTCAAGGTATGCCAACTCTGCCACTGGTTGGCGGTGTGGGTTAATCCGGCCATAAATTGCGGCTTCCCGGATACTAAAAAATCGCGCGCAATTTTCGTATTGGCGAATTGTCCCTTGTTTTTTTTAATCAAGCCCAGCGCGCATAAGGCGTTCAACAAACGGTCGGTGGCCCGGGCATCACTGCCGATGATTTTTGACAAATGTTCCGGACTCATGGATTTATCAGCCAACTTGGAAAAAAGGTCGAGTTCAAAGGCGGTCAAAATAATCCGGCTGGTGCGAAAGCCATATACCGCCGCGCTCAGTTTTTTCAGCGAAGTGATAGGCGTGAATTCCATCTTTACCTCACTTGTTCTGTCCTTGATAGTCATAAATTCGGGAACAGTGCCCGCAGTATTTTTAAAGATTCGGGAAAAAGACTGTCCAACTGGATGAAATCCCAGGCAGCTTCACTGACAAGCCAGCGGCCATTTTTATGCAGCCGGCACTGGAAGCGGTAATTTTCACCACTGAAGCCGATCAATTTCTGGAAAGCGGCGGCGGCGCCGCTGTATAGGGCGATATCGGTTTCCACAGCAGCCTGCCGGGAGGATTGCAGTATGATCCTAGACGTCAGCACTTTGACCACGATGCCCCGGTAGCGGCTGAAATATTCCTCCACCATGACCGCGGTTTGAGCACGGTCGCGCCCCTCAAAATCGCGGTAACTGTCCGCCAGGTGGGCGATCAGTCCGGCCGCGTCTTTTTTTTCCAGTTGGACCGCCATTTTGGCGATCATGGTGGCAATGATTTCCGTTTCGGTCTTCTGCCGGCAGGAAATGAACGCCCAGGAGACAAAAATCAGAAACAAAAAAGCGGCGGCAAATTTTCTGCTCACGCTCATTATAATCTCCTGGAAAATAAATTTTTTAGCCTAAATCGAGCATTTCGTTACCTGCGCAGCAAACGTCATAGCACAACATGTGTCCCCACATGGCCAGTGCCGATTTTAATAGCATATGAAAAATTAAAAGTCAAACTTTTAAGCGCGCCCGGCGGAGCCTGTTGATTTTTTCTGTGGCTTTGCTATACTGAATTCGGTCAATTGGAGACCTGATATTTTGCTGAATTTTGAAATACTCAAGTCCAAAAGGAGCCGGCCATGAAAAAAGCAATCGAATTTTGCCTCATTTTCTTTTTGAGCAGTGTGTTCGCCCATTCCGCAGCCGCCAAACTTCTCACCTCGGCGGAAGAGCGGCAGTACGCCGCCTACACCAAGTACGACGACGTGACGGGTTTCCTGAGCCGGCTGCAGGCCATGGACAGCCGGCTGAAAGTCTATGTGGTCGGCAAAACGCTGGAGAACGCCTCCGAGAATCGCCTGGGACGGGATCTCCTGTGCTGCGCGGTTAGCGATCCGAAACACACCGGGGACAAGATCCTGGTGCAGGTCCAGGCCTCGCACCACGGCAACGAGCAGTCGGGAGTGGACGCCATCCAGCAGCTCCTGATTGGGATCGTCGAAAAGAAGCTCGATTTCCTCCTGGAGCGCATGGACCTGGCCATTTTTCCCCAGGTCAACCCCTACGGCAACGAGAACAACGTGCGGGTGAACGAGCAGGGGCTGGACATGAACCGCGACCACAGCAAGCTCGAGGCTGCCGAAACCGAGGCCCTACACCGTGTCTTTTCCGCCCTTTATCCCGAGGTGACCTTCGACATGCACGAAAAGGGCGACGCGTATTACAAGATCAACGTCGGCACCGTCACCAACCTGAACATCGACCCGCGCATCGGCGAGTACTCGCACCGGGTGATCTTGCCCGGCGCTTTCAAGGAGGCCGGAGCTACGCCGGCCCACGAATACTTGATCCAGACCACCATGGACGACCTGCCCTCCAGCGGCGCTGTGCCCGAGGGTCTCACCAACCCCAGCGAGGAAATATTCCGCTTCAGCACCACCGACATCAACGACGGCCGCAACAGCTTCGGCATTTTCAACACCTTTTCCTTCATCCAGGAGATCGCCGGCAACGGCGATATCGATCAGTATCGCGATCGCAGCCGCTGGGCCTTCGAGGGTCTGACGGCCTTTCTGAAAACCATCTACGCCAACAGCCGTGAGATCAAGGCCCTCACCGCCCAGTGCCGCGCCGACCTGGTGCGCAAGGCCCGCAGCGTCGACCCCAAGAACCTGGTCCAGCTGCGCACGATCTATGCCCACGATCCGCTGCAGCCGGTGCTGAAGCTCAAGACCTACGCCAAGGAGGAGGCCGGCGTTTTCGCCACCGCCGCCCATGACATCAAGGCCGGCCAACCCCTCAGCCGCAACGACCTGGTGCGCAGCGGCAGGACGCCGCGGGTGGTGGAGACCGAGATCGCCAACTGGTTCCCCAGGCTGGATTCGCTGGTCACCTGCGTGCGGCCGCTGGGCTACGTCGTTCCCGGGGAACGGCGCGACGTGATCGCCCTGCTGCTGAAGCTGGGCGTCAAGGTCTACAGTTTTGACCAGGGCGGGGTGCTGGCGGTCGAAGCCTGCCAGGTGGACGACGTGATCCAGGGCACGGAAGACTACATTCCGCCGCAGAGGATCAAGGTCAGCCTCCACCAGCTCCAGCTCCCGGTCCAGCGCGGGGATTGCTATATCCCCCTGGCGCAGCTGGCCGCCAACCTGGTGCCGCTGCTGCTCGAGCCGCAGTCCGACCTCGGACTGATCCGCTTCCGCTCCTTCAACCTGGGCGTGGAAAAAGGCGATATCTTCCCCATCTACCGCGTATTGCAATCCCCCCAGCTCCCCTTTACCGCTCTGGGCGATTTCCGCAGCCTGCAGGCGGTTTCTCTCGGACTCAAACCGCGGATCTGATATCCAGATACTGCTGATCCTGGATCTGGGAACCCGGTTCCCACGGGCCTGCTTTCGCTCTAAATTGACTTTGTTGTCTTTGAAGCAAAAGAAGTCAACTTGGACTCTTACAGCGCCTTGACACTATCCCAAAATAGTTTAAAATTTATAAACGGTTAACCGCAAATATGCCGAACATGAAAGCAGGATAAAAGAAATCATGAAAGAACCGATCTTGTTTTATTCGACCAACTGCCGGGCCGAGCCGGTGACGTTTCGCGCTGCTCTCCTCAAGGGGCTGGCCCCGGACAAGGGTTTGTTCATGCCGCAGCAGATTCCGACGCTGACGCCGCAAGAAATCGCCGGCTTTGCGGACTTGGCCTACCATGAAATCGCCCTCACCATCTGCGGGAAATTTATGCATGGACAAATTCCTGAACGCGAATTGGCGGCGCTGACCAAAGATGCCTATGATTTCCCGGTCCCCCTGGAACGGGTGGAGGACCGCAAATACGTCATGCGCCTGGACCAGGGGCCGACGGCTTCGTTCAAGGATTTTGCCGCGCGCCTGATGGGCCGGCTGATTCATTATTATCTGCGACTGGAAAAAGAAAAGCTGCTGATTCTGACCGCGACATCGGGAGACACGGGCAGCGCCATCGCCAACGCCTTTTATGGGTTGGACAACATCCAGGTGGTGGTCTTGTTTCCTGAAAAAGAGGTCACGCCGCGCCAGCGCAAGCAGATGACCACGCTGGGCAAGAACGTGAACATCATCGCCGTCGACGGCAAATTTGACCATTGCCAGGCGCTGGTAAAGGAAGCGTTTTCTGATCCTGAACTGGATCATATGCGCCTGTCTTCGGCCAATTCCATCAATATCGGCCGGCTGGTTCCGCAAATTGTCTACTATTTCTATGCCCACGCCCGGCTGCGCCGGCACTTGGACGAGCCGGTCATTTTTGCGGTCCCCTCGGGAAATTTCGGCGACATGATGGGCGCTGTGCTCGCCAAGCGCATGGGGCTTCCGCTCAAACGCCTGGTCATCGCCACCAATGAAAACGACGAATTCCCCAAATATGTGGCCAGCGGCATATATCGAACCATTGAACCTTCGCGCAATTGCATCTCCAGCGCCATGAATGTCGGCCATCCCAGCAATCTGGCCCGGCTGATCGCTCTCTATGGCGGCCGCATGGACGAAAAGGGCAACATCAGCGCAACGGCCGACTTGGAACGGATGCGAAAAGATATTTTCGCCGTGAGCATCAGTGAGGCTGAAACCCGGCAGACTATCAGCAGCGCTTATGAGCAGCACCGTTTGTTGCTGGAACCGCACGGCGCCGTCGGTTGGGCCGGCTTGCAGAAGTATCTGCTGCAGGCAGAGCCAGCATCCGAGCAGTTGTGCGTTGCGCTGGAAACAGCGCATCCGGCGAAGTTCCCCGAAGAGATCCGGGCCATCCTCGGCTTTGACCCGCCCCTCCCCCAAAGTCTCGAAGGTATCGAGACCAAGGAGGAGTCGTTTGCGGTCATGGCCAATGATTATCATAAATTCAAGGAATTTTTGAAAAATCATTATTCCTGAGCTTTCCAGCCATTGAGGGTCAAATGAAATATATCATCATTCTTGCCGACGGCATGTCCGACTACCCCATCAAGAAGTTGGGCGGGAAAACACCACTCATGGCGGCCCGCACCCCGGCCATCGACCGGCTCTGCGCCCAAAGCCGCTGCGGAAGACTGATCACGGTTCCGGACGACATGCCGCCGGGCAGCGAGGTCGCCAACCTGGCGGTATTGGGCTATGACGCGAGAAAGGTATACCAGGGCCGCGGCGTCCTGGAAGCGGCCAGCATGGGAGTCGAACTCGCTGAAAATGACTTGGCCATGCGCTGCAATATCATCTGCATCGAAAACGAAAAGATCAAGAACCATTCGGCCGGCCACATCAGCAGTGAAGAATCGTTGCAACTTGTCGAAGCCTTGAATGAAACGCTCGCCAGCGCTGCGCTTCGTTTTTACCCCGGAGTGAGTTACCGGCACCTGCTGGTCATCAAGGACGGTCAGAACGATTTCGAATGCACGCCGCCTCATGACGTTCCCGGAACGTTGTTCGCCCAAGTCATGCCGCGGCCCAGAGGTGAAAACAGCGCGACGGCCGGGCTGCTGACCGATCTGATCATCCATTCTCAGAGCATCCTCAGCGCCCATCCGGTGAACTTGAAGCGAAAGGCCCAAGGCAAGGACCCGGGAAATTCCATCTGGCCCTGGTCACCCGGCCATCGGCCGCAAATGAAAACCTTCCGGGAATTGTACCATCTGCGCGGCGCCGTCATTTCCGCGGTTGACCTGATCTTCGGCATCGGGGTATACGCAGGCTTGAAAACGATCAAAGTTCCCGGTACCACGGGCTTGTTCAATACCAATTACGAGGGCAAAGCCCAAGCGGCCTGCCAGGCATTGGCCGATCTGGATTTCGTCTTTCTGCATATCGAAGCCAGCGACGAAGCCGGGCATGAGGGCAACGTGGAATTGAAAGTCCGCACCATCGAAGCGCTCGACCAGCAGGTAGTTAAAACCATCTGTGCATGCACGGCGGCAATGAACGAGCCAGTGACGATCGCCCTGCTTCCCGATCACGCCACTCCCTGCGCCCTGCGCACCCACACCCGCGATGCGGTGCCGTTCCTGATTTACCGTCCCGGAGAAAACCCAGATTCCATCCCGGAGTTCAACGAGGAAACCTGCCGCCAGGGAAGCTACGGATTACTGCAGGGTGACGGCTTCATGAAAGCTTTGCTGCGCCTGAGCTGACCAGCACCCCGGCTTAACCGCACCGCCGTTCCCGTTTAAGTGATCAATCACCTGCAACCTGGGCGTCCCCTTATGCACTAAGAAAGAAACAATATTTTGGTAAAGCTTTTGGCCAAGAGCGGAATTATGCTACAATCGCTTCATGCAACAACCAATCCTGGCCATTAAAAACCTGTCCAAAGCCTATGACCATGGCGAAAATGTCGCCCTGGCCAATTTCAGCCTCACCCTGAACAAGGGCGACGTGCTGGGCCTGCTTGGCCCCAACGGCGCCGGCAAAACGACCCTGATCTCGATTTTATCGGGAACCCTGCGCGATTTTTCGGGCACAGTCACCTTTAAAGGGGCAAACCTTTTCAGTGACCGGCGCCTCAGGAATCAGATCGGCATCGTGCCGCAGGAGATGGCATTTTACGAAGACCTGGGGGCGCTGGAAAACCTGATGTTCTGGGGCGGTCTCTACGACATCCCGGAAAAGGAATTGAAAAAACGGGCTCTGGACCTGCTGGCCCTGGTCGAATTGAGTGCCAGGGCCAAAGAGCCGATCAAGAAATTTTCCGGCGGCATGAAGCGGCGCCTGAATGTCGCCATCGGCCTGATCCACCAGCCGGAGCTGCTGCTGCTCGACGAACCCACGGTGGGCATTGATGTCCAGGCCAAGGTCAGCATCCTGGATATCATCCGCAATGTCGGCCGGCAGGGCACGTCTGTCATCTTTACCACCCACCAGCTGGCCGAAGTGGAACAGACCTGCTCGCGCATCGCCATTATGGACAAGGGCGTGATCCTGGCCCAGGGCACTTTGGCCGAACTCATCCAGATCGTCGGCGAAAAAGAGATCGTTGTGATCAGCGGCGAATTCACGGCCAATCGCTTTTCGGAAGTCATCAAGCTGCTTGACGGCAACGGCATTGAAATCCTGTCGGTAATGGATAATGAGGCGCACCTGGCCTTCGCCAATTCGGACCGCATCCCCGGCATGATGCAGCACCTGTTCAAGCATCATTTGTCCCTGGCCGATCTGAAAATAAAATCGCCCAACCTGGAGGCAGTATTCCTCAAATTAACCGGCAGGAGCTTACGAGATTGAGCCGCACCACCCTGATCATCAAAAACGATATCAAGCGCCGCCTGCGGGCGCCGCTGGCTACTGTTCTGTTCCTGGTCATCCCCTTTGCCATGACCGCCCTGATTGGCATGATCTTCGACCCGGGCGCCGGCGGCGAAACCAAGCTGCCGCCGATCAAGGTGCTGCTGGTCGACAAAGACAAAAATCTCGCCTCGAAATTCTTTATCGGCGCCTTCGATCAGCCGCAAATGAAGGATATGTTCCAGGCGACAACAGTCAGCGAGGCCGAAGGTGAAAAATTGATGAAAAAAGGCAAAGCTTCGGCCATGCTCATCATCCCCGAGAATTTCAGCCTGGACCTGGCCGACCAGAAGCCCAGCCGGCTGGTGGTTGTCAGGAACCCGGCCGAGGAATTCCTGCCGACCATAGTCGAGGAGTTTGCCAACACCATGGCCATCGGTTTTTCCGGCCTGGCCCAGGTCTTTGCCGACGAATTGAAAATAGTCAAGATGTTCGGCAATTCTTCCCTGGAAAAAATCTCGATCGCCGAGCTGACCCCTTTCCTGGAAATGAGCCGGATCAAGTTCATGGCCATCAAAAAATACCTATCGCCCCTGCTGATCGGATTAAAAACCAGCACCATTACCAAGCCGGGGCAAGCTGCCAAATCTCCCAAGGAGACGGTCGCAACCGCCCAGTCCCCCAAGGGGACGGTCGCAACCGCCCAGCCCGCCGGCTTCAATATTTTCGCCTTCATCCTGCCGGGCATGCTGATCATGTTCCTGCTGTTCATCATCGAGGCCTTCATGCGCGAAATCCAGAACGAGCGTGCCGACGGTAAAATCAGGCGCATGATGTTTTCGCCGCTCACCACCCGTGAGCTCATCCTGGCCCGCATCTTCAGCGGCTGGCTGCTGGGCGTGCTGATTTGCAGCCTGGCCATGGCCATGGGCGCGCTGATTTTCAGGATCGACTGGGGCAATTATTTCTGGTTGTTCCTGCTTGTGGCTGTCGCTTGTTTCTGGTGCGCCGCGTTTTTCGGCATGCTCAACGCTTTCTTCAAGAATAAAAACCAGGCCGGGGCTTTTGCCAGCCCGATCATCCTGGTCTCCGCCGCTTTTGGCGGCAGCATGCTGCCCCTGGAACAGATTCCCCAGGGCATGCGCTGGCTGGCCAAGTTCACCGTCAACAACTGGTTCATCACCGGCTGCCGGCAAATCGTCGCCGGCGACATTCCCCTGGCTTCGCTGCTGGTATTGCTCATATCGGGACTGCTGTTCGGCACAGTGGCCATGGTTGCCCTGCAGCGGCGCCTCACCACCTGATGTGGGCTTCGTCAGCCGGCAAAAAAGGACATAGCTCATGAAGAAAATATGGCATATCGCGAGTTTGGATTTGAAACTGACTGTCAGGGACAAGGCCTTCTTTTTCTGGTTCCTGATCTTTCCCATGTTATTTATCCTGATTTTCGGCAACCTTTACAAATCCAACCCGGCCGACAAAAAGGCCGCGCTGCTGATCGTCAACCAGGACAAAGGCAAGTGGGGAAACTATTTTGTCGAGAAGCTGAAAAGTCCGGACATCGAACTCGATGTCAAAACCAGCGCGCCCAAGGAAACCATCCGCATGCTGATCATCCCGCCAGATTTTTCGGAAAAACTGGAAAAAAAATCCGCGCAGGAACTGCAGCTTAAAAAGGATGCCCAGGCCAACATGGAAGCCGGCGCCGTCGCCGAAACCAAGATCGTCCAGGCCATCGCCAAACTGATCAGCGAGTTGATCGTTTATGGTGACCGGGATATAAAGAACTTTTTTGCTGCGCACACGCCGTTCAATGACCTAGTCAAAGTCGAGTCGCGCCTGCCCAAGGATACCATCACCACCTTCCCTACCGGTTTCGACCACGTCATTCCCGGCATTATGGTGCAATTCATAATGATGATGGTCCTGATCTATGGCGGCGTAGCGGTGATGGAAGACAGGAAAAGGGGGGTTTTGGGGCGCATTCTTTTTTCAGCAACTTCGTTTGGCGAACTCTTTGGCGGCAAATTTTTGGGCCGAGTATTGATGGGGCTTTTGCAGGCAGCCATCCTGCTGCTTGCCGGAAAATTATTCTTTCACCTCAATCTCGGCAATATCCTGCTCTCATGCTTGATCATCTTGATCTTCACTCTGGCCATGGCTTGCCTGAGCATCTTCGTCGGTTCGGTTTTACATAAAGAAGAATTGATCGTCGGCGTATCAGTATTAGCGGCCAACATGTTCGCCGCCCTGGGCGGCTGCTGGTGGCCGGCCGAGATCGTCCCCCCTGCCTTCAGGACCCTGGGCATGATCTCGCCCGCCTATTGGGCCATGGACGCTTTTCACAAAGTCATCTTCTTCGGCAAGGGCCTCGAAGCCATCATGCCCAACTTGCTGGTATTGCTGGCCTTCACGGCCGTTTTCATGGTCCTGGCGCTGCGCTTCTTCAAGATCAGAGATTAAATGCATTGCCTTTAAATATTAAATTCAATTTTACACCGCGTACCCGCGTGTTTTTTTATTGAAAAACTCCCTCCTAATTGCTGGCTGAGCATTTTTACTAGCTTGAGACCAAATCCTTCTGGTTCATTAATGTCAAACCCAGCAGGGAGCCCAATGCCATTATCCTGGATGGTGAGCGTCACACGGTTATCCACATTGGTAAGAGAAATCTTTACTAACCCGGCATCTCTGTTGACGAAAGCATATTTCATAATATTGGTAAGGAGTTCATTGATAATGATTCCGAGAGGAAACAGCTGTTTTGAATCAAGATGGAAATCATTGATTTGCTTGTCAAGTGCGATCTTTGCCATGTCTGGGAATAATGAGATAACGGAATCGACAAGACTCTCAACGTAATTTTTCACGGAAACATCCTTATAACCTTCGCTAAGCAGCAGCTTGTCATAAAGTATGCGCATGCTGTTGACCCGGCCGATGGCTTCCTGCAGCACCGCAATGGCCTCGGGATTGGTAGCCGATTGCACGTGCAAGGATAGAAGGCCGCCAATGGATGCGATGTTGTTTTTTATGCGGTGATGGACTTCCTTGAGAAGGATTTCTTTTTCTGCCAATTGTCGCTTTATCTCCTCCTCCGCCCGCTTACGCGTGGTGATGTCGCGAGCAGTAGTATGCATGTATAGCTTTCCTGCAATCGACACACATCTGTTGTTGAACTCTGTGTCTATTTTTGCGCTGTCACTCCGCAGGATTTTTGCCTCGCTGAGAATTTCTTCTCCACCAAAGATTCTCTGATGATACATCTTGTACGCATCCAAATCGGGGAGATCATGAATATCAGGAATTCGCATCTTCAGCAGTTGCTCACGTGAATATCCAGTGAGGTCACACGCAGCGTTGTTGACTGCAACAAAGCGAGAATCCTGATCCGAGATAAAGATTGCATCCTGTGAGCCTTCAAAGATCGTCTGTTGCCAATTGAGGGCTTGTTTGAGGCTTGCTTCGGCTTGCTTGCGGTCGCTGATATCGCGGTAAATCCCGTAAGCGGCCACTTGCTCCCCGCCAATGAGAATGGGTGAGCCGACTAGCGAAACATGCAAGAGGGCGCCGTCTTTCCGCCGACGCACCGTTTCCAGAGAAAACTTCTCCCCCTGCGCAACGGTCTGGGTGACGTCCGTGGCCTCCAGTCGGTATTTCGGGGGCACCACCAAATCGTCGATCAACCGGCCGATGGCCTCCTTGGCCGAGTAGCCGAACATCTTTTCGAACTCGCTGTTGACTCGTAGAATCTGTCCGTTGTTTTCCGCTAACACGATGGCTTCTGGCGCGCTTTCAATGAACTGCTCCAAATAGGCCTTCTCCCGTTGGAACGCCGCCTCGGCCTGCTTGCGGTCGCTGATGTCGCGGTAAATCCCGTAAGCGGCCACTTGCTCCCCGCCAATGAGAATGGGTGAGCCGACTAGCGAAACATGCAAGAGGGCGCCGTCTTTCCGCCGACGCACCGTTTCCAGAGAAAACTTCTCCCCCTGCGCAACGGTCTGGGTGACGTCCGTGGCCTCCAGTCGGTATTTCGGGGGCACCAACAAATCGTCGATCAACCGGCCGATGGCCTCCTTGGCCGAGTAGCCGAACATCTTTTCGAACTCGCTGTTGACTTGTAGAATCTGTCCGTTGTTTTCCGCTAACACGATGGCTTCCGGAGCACTTTCCACCAACTGGTCAAGGAAGGCTTTTTCCCGTAAAAACGCCTCCTCCGCCTGCTTGCGCTGAGTGATATCGTGAGCAACGCCCTGCAAACCAACTACTTTTCCATCTTTTGTAATGGGGTATTCATAAACTTCGAGCAGTATTGGATGACCAAGCGCGTGACGGATTTCTAAAAGTATAGGTTCTTCAATGAATTCTCCCAGAAGATTAGCCTGCGTTCTCTCTTTTGCAGCTTGATTAATTGCAGCGTCAGTGACGAACCAATCTTTCCTCTTTAGCCAGATATCAACTTTGTGCCCTGTCACTTGCTCGACTGTCGGAGATACATAGGTGGTGTTTGCTTCAGCATCTTGAGTATAGAAAAAAAGATGGGGTGTTCCTTCAATTATCGCCTTCATCCGCTCCTCATTTTCCTGCAGCGCCGCGAGTGCAACCTCCCTTTTGGACTCCTCCCGCTTGCGCTCGGTGATGTCTCTCACAATATGAATTAATCCTGCACGTTGGTTATTACTATCAAATCTTGGTATAGCCCTGATCTCAAGATAGCGATTAAGATACGGCTCAAACAATTCAAAAACTCCCGGTATACCGCTTTTCAGGCAATCGCAGCTCGGGCAACCTGTTGGGGGCGCATCAGTACCATGGTAAAAAGAAAAACATTTTAATTTCAAATGCTTTTCAAATTCCGGAAGTTTTAATAGCGCTTTACCTGCTTTATTTGCACGTATAATATTATAATCATTATCGTGTATCGTTATCATATCAGTAATGGAATTAAAACAATCTTCCCAATCTTTTTTGGATTGAAAAATAGCTTCTTCTGCTTGCTTACGCTCGGTGATGTCCTGACAGGTGCCCACGGCCCGCACTGGCCGTCCTTGATCGTCTTGAAAAATCCGCCAACGATCTTCTATGAACTTTACGAGGCCACTGGGTGTTACGATTCGATGTTCGATTGCGTTGAGTGAGCGCGTGTCGAGCGACCCTAAAAATGCCGCATCCACTTTCGCGCAATCCTCCGGATGAGTGAATGCCAAAAAGCTCGCTTGAGTTAAGTGGACACAGCCCGGGTCAATTTCGAAAATCCGGTAGGTCTCCTTGGACCATATCACATTCAAATTTGATAGGTCGGTTTCCCAACTTCCAACTTTCGCCACTGCCTGTGCTTCGGCTAAACGCGCCTCGCTCTCCCGCAGCGCCGCGAGCGCAGCCTCCATTTGGGATTCTTTCTCTTTCTCCTTTATTATCGCCTCGAAAAGCTTGAAGGCCATCTTGATTGACGCATCAAGAACGGTACCGCTCGAATCTTTCACGACATAGCCGTATGAACTTATCTTTTCCGTCTTTGCCACGACTTCAGGCTCGGTGTGAGATGACAAAAAGACAACGGGCAAGTCGCGTTGCTGCAGGATGATCGCTGCGGCTTCCGTGCCGTCGATACCCGTTCCCAGGTTGATGTCAATGAGGATAAGATCGATGCCGGGCGTTTTTTCAAAGGTCGCTACAGCTTCTTCACCGGTATTCGCCGTGATGACGTTATACCCGAATTTCTCAAGGGTCATTGTTTCGGTCATGGCGATGATCACTTCATCTTCCACGAGAAGGATTGTTTTTTGATTTTCAGCGCTCATGATTGATTCCTCCCCCTGTCTTCTATCTCATTTTCGCCGGCACAACGGCCGGAGCCAGCGGATGGGCGCAACGCCCGAAAATGGAATTAAACATTAAATTCAATTTTACAGCGGGTACCCGCGTGTTTTTCCATCGAAAAACTCCCTCCCAACTGCTGGCTGAGCATTTTTACAAGCTTGAGACCAAATCCTTCTGGTACATTAATGTCAAACCCGTCAGGGAGCCCAATGCCATTATCTTGTATGGTGAGCGCCACACGGTTATCCACATTGGTAAGAGAAATCTTTATTAACCCGGTATCTCTGTTGGTGAAAGCATATTTCATGATATTGGTAAGCAATTCATTGATAATGATCCCGAGGGGAAACAGCCGTTTCGGATCTAGCTGAAAATCAGCGATGCGCTTGTCAATCTTGATCTTTGCTTTGTTTGGAAAAATCGCGATAACTGTATCGATAAGATCACTAAGATAATTTTTCACGGAAACATCTTTATAGTCTTCGCTGAGCAGCAACTTGTCATAGAGTACCCGCATGCTGTTGACCCGGCCAATTGCGTCCTGCAGCACCGCGGTAGCCTCGGGATTGGTAGCCGATTGCACGTGCAGGGATAGAAGGCCCCCAATGGATGCGATGTTGTTCTTTATGCGGTGATGGACTTCCTTGAGAAGAATTTCTTTTTCCGCCAATTGCCGCTTTATTTCCTCCTCTGCCTGCTTACGCTCGGTGATGTCGCGTTCGACAAACAGAATGCTTTCAGGATCGCCTTTAGAATCAAACAGAACGGAAGAACTCAATTCAACATAAAATTTGCTATTATCTTTTTTTACAGCCAGGTACTCTGAAACATTAAAATCCTTTTTACCCGCAAGCAATTTGTGCATATTATCAAACAACATTTTGTGATTGGAAGGATCAATAAAATCAAAGGCTGTTTTTCCAATAATTTCATCTTTTTGTTCGACGGAATAGCCATACATTACTAATAATTTATCAGACATAAGTTGTAGTTTCCCATCTAAGGATATCATTCCTATTCCATCCGGCGAGGCTGTTATAATGGCTTCCCATTTTTGATTGTTTTGCTGCAAAGCCTTCTCCGCCACTTTTTCTTTCGTAATGTCTTCCGATACTCCCTCAATCCAGCCTTTTTCAGGAACAATTTTGGCTGCAAAGCGCATCCATACGATTGCGCCATCGTTACGTTTGAACCGCGCTTCGAAATTATTGAACTGGCCGTGTTCTTTCAAGAGAGCAACCATCCTTTTACGATCTTTAATGTCAACATACCTTTCCGCAATATTAAATGGTTTCGCTAAAAGCTCCTCCCGGTCTTTATATCCGATGAACCGGGCCACACAATCATTAGCATCAAGGATCAAACCGGTATTCATATCTGTTCGAAATAATCCGGTTTGAGCATTCAAGAATATATTTCTATATGTTTCTTCTGCGGCTTTAAGCGCCTCGAGCGCAGCCTCCCTTTGGGGCTCTTTCTCCTTCTCCTTTTTTTTTGCCTCAAAAAGCTTGAAGACTATCTTTATCAACGCCTGGAGCACCGTATTGCTGGAGTTCTTCACCAAGTAACCATAAGAGGCGATCTTCTCGGTCTTGGCGACGATCTCCGGCTCGGTGTGGGCTGACAAAAATACTATGGGAATATCGCGATCTTGCAGAATAATCTCCGCGGCTTCTGTACCGTCCATACCAGCTCCCAGTTCGATGTCCATGAGGATAAGATCGATATTGGGCGTTTTTTCAACGGTATCTACGGCTTCTGCACCGGTATTCGCCGTGATGACGTTATACCCGAATTTCTCAAGGGTAAATTTTTCGACCATGGCGATGACCACTTCATCTTCCACGAGAAGGATTGTTTTTTTATTTTCACCGCTCATAATTTATTACTCCCGTGTCTTCTATTTCATCTTCGCCTGCATTGATGCCGGTACCTTCGCGCGGGGCATGCGACGCTGTTGGCAAAAATCCATTTCCCTTTCATAAAACTGGTTTTATTATAGCAATGTGAAAAATAAAAATCAAAGCTCCTGTAAGAGTCCATAACATATTGGACTCTTTCACTATCTTGACATAAGCCGGCAAATATTACATTATTAAAAAAATCAAGCGCAAGGAGAACGACCATGCTCTGGAAAGGAAGAAGACAAAGCGAAAACGTGGAAGACCGCCGCGGCATAACGGGACGGGGGATCGCCTTGGGCGGCGGCCTGGGCGCCCTGGCCGTGACCATCATCGTCCTGCTGCTGGGAGGCAATCCCAAAGAGGTCATGCAGAACCTGCAGACCCCCCAGGCCTCGGGACAGGAACAGACGCGGGCCCTGACCGCCGAGGAAAAGGAAATGGGAGAATTCGTCAGCGTTATCCTGGCCGACACCGAGGACATTTGGAGCCAAATTTTCCAGCAGGATGGGACGCAATATCGCGAACCCAAGCTGGTTCTGTTCAGTAACGCCACCGATTCAGCCTGCGGCTACGCCCAGTCGGCCACCGGCCCTTTCTACTGCCCAGGGGATGAAAAGGTATATATAGACCTGAGTTTCTTCCAGGAAATGCAGCAGCGGCTGGGGGCGCGCGGTGATTTTGCCTGGGCCTACGTCATTGCCCACGAGGTCGGCCACCACGTGCAGAACCTGCTCGGCATCATAGAGCAGGTGCAGGAAAAGCAGCAAGGCCTGAATCAGCAGGAAGCCAACCGCCTGATGGTGCGAATGGAATTGCAGGCCGATTTCCTGGCCGGAGTCTGGGCCTACCACGCCCAGCGGATGAAAAACCTGCTGGAGCAAGGCGATATCGAGGAAGGCCTGAACGCTGCCGCCGCGGTGGGCGACGACCGCATCATGAAGCGCGAGCAGGGTTATGTCGTCCCCGACGCCTTCACCCACGGCACATCCGCGCAGCGGGTGCGCTGGTTTACCCTGGGCCTCAAGACCGGAGACTTTCACCAGGGCGACACCTTCGCCGCGGACGAACTCTAATCAGGCTTATTTCCTGTTTGGATTATGCCGCGTCGGTTTGCCTTCTATTCTTTCAATGGGGTCGTTCACATAGACTTTTCCGAGTCCGATTGCCGAAGTGAAAGTACCGCCTTTTTTGTCTTCACTGATGCCGTCTGAATAGCCGAGATCCACCGGGACCTTGCCCCTTCCGCCCTGGGCATCCACGACGAATGTCGGGCGCAGGAAACCGGTAGTGGCTCCGCAAAGGTCCCGGCATATTTCCCTGCCTTTGTATACTTCGGTCCGGAAATGACCTGTCCCCTCCACAAGATCAGCGTAGTAAAGATAATATGGCTTCACTCCCATTTTGCCGAGGCCGTGCACCAGGTCCCTCATGACATCGGTGTCATCGTTGACACCCTTGAGCAAAACCGATTGGTTGCCGATTGGAATGCCCAGTTCCCTCAGGATTTTGACGGCCTGATAGCTTTCCTCGGTTATTTCATTTGGATGGTTAAAATGCGTGTTGATGAAGAGTTGCGGACCCCTAAGTGACCGGGACGTATGTTTTTTCAGCACCTCGATCAATTCATTGTCTTCAGTGATCTTTTGCGGCCAGACGCAGGGGACCCGGGTACCGATTCTTATCAGATCAAGGTGGCGGATTTCTTTCAGTTTAGCCAGGATTTCATCAAGTCTTTTATTGGCAATCAGGAATGGATCGCCGCCGGAGATCAATACATCCCTGATATCTTCGTGATCTGCAATGTATTCGATCCCCCTGTTTATGTCCTCGCTGGCTGGGTTTTTATGGTCGTCGCCGACTTTTCGTTTTCTGGTGCAGAAGCGGCAATACATGGCGCACTCGTTGGAGACGAACAACAGAACCCTGTCCGGATACCTGTGGATGATTGTCCGCGGACCACCCAGCGGAATATCTCCTTCTTCATCCAGCGGATCCTCCGTGAGGTCCATGTAATGCTCAAGCTCCTCGATATCAGGAATTGCCTGTTTCCAGATACCATCATTCATCTTCTCAATGAGACCGAGGTAATACGTATTCACCCTCATAGGATATTTGGCAATCACATCCCTGAGCCGGGGATTAACCCGTGCCTTCTGCCCGATAAGCCATTTCTCCAAATCCTCGAACGTCCTGATCCCGTTTTTCAAAACATCCTTATAGGCCATTGCTAATTCTCCTTTGTTTGCCTGACAGGGAAAATTAAAATCTTACCTGTGAACAAATAATAATCTTTTTTGAAATTCCATGCAAGGCTTTTTTCATACAAAGCATATTCCGGGACCAGGTCTCGGTGTGCTGTTGCCGCAGGAATTGCTGGAAAGGAAAAACCCGTTACAAAATTACTGAGACCGTCCATTTCCCCCATATATCACTTTTGGGTGAAGAGAGTTGGGACAGGCAGATCGAGGTTGTTCAAGCTAGCGGCATGGCAAACAAATTTACGTTTTCACAATCCATCCCCAAGTTTCTTTCATAAGTAGTCTTATTTAAAACTTGACTTTCTTGCTTTCGTAAAAAGGACTTAATTGACATTGCGCTACTAATCAATAGAATCGGGATTATCTAATTTTATCGGCTGATTATGAGTATCTTTATTGTGCAATGCAAGAAAAGGCAATTAGCACGATGTTCTCTGATTCTTTTTAGAGAGTTTTACACAAAATTCTGTGTTAAAAGTTTCGATTCATCAGGGTTGCTTAAGATTATATTACCGAAGCTATTTGTCCGTCGAATTGCTTTTAAACTGAATTTTATATATAGAAAACATTCTCCCCTCTTTCTACTGTCTACTGACCACTGTCTACTGACTACTTACTATAAAAAAACTAATTTTCCCCGCTTATGACATCATTTGTAATACCACCATTTCCCAAAGTTCACCTCGGCCCGGATTGTTTGCCAACAATAAACCGTTCTGCTAAAATCGGGCCATGGTCTGTTTCAGGTGCGGATTCGTCAATGAAGATACGGAACGATTCTGCGGCCAATGCCAGGCTGTATTGTCCATGCATACTGAAGGCTGCGCCGGCGAGGTCAATCCGTCCTGGGACCTCACCCAGATCTCAAACCGCAATGTTTTCCAGGAAAATATCATTGACGGGCGCTATAAAATCAGCAAAGTTTTGGGCCGGGGCGGGATGGGTGAAATCTACCTGGCCGAAGACAACAAATTGCAGCGAAAAGTGGCCATTAAAAGCATAAGCAGCGATTTGCTCCGCGATCGCGACGCGAAAATGCGCTTCCGCCGCGAAGCCCAATCGGCCTCGCTGTTGGACCACCCCAACATTTGCGCTATTTATGAAATTGCTGGGGAAAACGACCGCGAATACATCATCATGGAGTACGTGGACGGGGTGACCCTGGGCCAGCTGCAAAAAATGAAGCTCCTTGCCCTCGGCAAAATCATTGCCATCGCCTTGCAGATCACGGACGGCATGATCGCGGCGCAAGCCCAAAATATCGTGCATTTGGATATAAAACCCAGCAATATCATGATTGACAAAAACGGCAAGGTCAAGATCCTCGATTTCGGTTTGGCTGAAATCTGCCCCGGCAAAACCGCGAACAGGAAAAACAGCCGATCCGAACCAGTCTTGAACCAAAAAGGCGTCGTCATGGGCACCGTATCTTACATGTCGCCTGAACAGGCCAAGGGCTGGGAACTCGACGGCCGCAGCGACATCTTTTCATTCGGCGTTGTGCTGTATGAATTGCTGGAAAGGAAAAACCCATTTTCTGAACGGGACAACATCGTCACCCTTTACAATATTTTGCATAAGGAAATCAAGCTCAGTCAGGATATCCCGAAGGGATTGCAAAAAATCGTTCATAAAACTCTGCGCAAAGACCGCGAACACCGCTACAACAATTTTAAGGAAATAAAAAAAGACCTGACAAATGTTTCGGCTGTAATGGTTTAGTAAAGCACGCTCGTGAGCCAGTCGGCATTGTTGATCGAGAAAAGCGCTTCGGTCATCAACGAAGCATCTCGAAAGGGATGATTCTCGCCAGAATATTGTCGAGAATGCTGTATTTTCCGTTGGAAAAACTGCCATATTGGTAACGTTTGTTGTAACCATCTTCATAGCCGCGACGGAAACCCTCGCGAAAATAATAGTTGTAGTCGTCCTGGCTCACGTAGTAACCATTGTAGCCGTAGTTCGCATCCCGGTAGGCATCAGTTATCTCGTAATTGGAACGCCAGCGATCTTGGCGGTCAGCCATTCCGGCTTGATAACCTTCCGCATAACCGTATTGTATAGCTTGTTGAAGATGCTCAATGCCGTAGCGATTCGTCTCGTAATAAGTGCCACCACGGTTGTAACGACGGTCAAAAACCGTTTGGAAGAAGGGGTCATTTTGGTAGTTGTAATTACGCGCCTTCTCATAACGTTTCTGCTGTTGAAGCATTTTCGCTGAATACTGTTGCTGGTAGCGGGTTTGCGACATTCGCTTTTCCCCTTGCAGTTGCGCCATACTCTTTTGGTATAATTTCTGCTGCTGAGCCAGGGTTTGACTATACTTCGTCAGACGCTGATCATATTGCTTTTTGTCCTGCTGCTGCTGCCGAACCTGTTGCTGCACAGACTTCTGCTGCTGAACCTGCTTCTGCTGAGTCGGCTGCTGCTGAGCCTGCGGCTCATTTTTCTTTTTTTTGTGCTGCGGTTTCTGCGCGTATGTCATCATACTCATTCCTACGAACAGCACCGTACTACATACAACTGCTAACATCTTGCGGTTCAAAAGGTTCACTTTCATCTGTCACCTCCATGACTAAATATAGCATCATCACAAGGATAGTATCACTTCATACCTCGGGGACCTCGGTATAGTGATACTACTAGATGCCTCGGAAATACCTCGGCATAGTGATGCTATATTTTTATTTTGAGCGTGATTATATGAAATGTCAAGGGGATGTATGAGTAAATAATATAAAAATTAAAATCTGAATAATTCAATCAAAACTGGGGATGGCGAACTTATGGAGCAGATAATTCAAGCGGTATTTTTTCTCGATTTCCGGGCGGCGCAACTCGGGGGCCAGATTTTTCAAAAACCATGCACACTTGGCGTTCAGTTCGGAGTCATCCTGAAAATGGCGCAGCAGCTTTTCATGGATAGGGCCGGCGTCGGCAGCACCGATCTTCCGCCTATCCTGGCGGAACTGATCGGTCTGTCCTCGCAGGGCAACGCCGTTTTGCATGCGTTCGGCGCCCAGTCGGGCAAAATCAGTTTTTAAAAAATCCAGGGCCGCGGGAAATTCAGTTAAAAATGCTTTTATTTCGCCATGCTCATCCCGGGGTTCGCTCCTTTCCCGACCGACATTCAGGCTTAAAAAGGATTGGTAATCCAGGCGCACTTCGTGGCTGAAAACCGCGAAAGAAATAACCGGATTTTTTTTCAGCAGGCGGCGTTCCACCACCCGGCGCAGCGCTTCGCTGACGACCGCGAAGGGAATGCGTTTTTCCCACCAGCGGTAAAGGACGTCAAAATCCTTGCTGCTGATGAAAAAATGAATGTTGAATTGCCTGTCCAGATACTGGATGACCTTGATGATATAGTCATAATCGTCGTTAGCGGCCATCATGCGGACCGTTGCTGCCTGTCATAAACGCTTTTCAGGCCGTAGAACAACAGATCGGGCTTGAAAGCGTCGATGCCGGGTACCCGGCCTTTGAAGTAACGGATCAGGCCGCCGGTGGCGATCACCTTGCTGCCCGGGCCGAGGATTTCACGGTAAAGGGCGATCAGGTGCGTGATGGTCCCGATATAGCCGAAGTAAATGCCGGCGCGGATGCTGTTGACCGTATTTGTGCCAACCGGGGAGTCGGGAACCGCGAAAGCGATATTTTTCAGCTTGGCCGTATTTTCGGCCAGGCTCTTGATAGCGATGGCGATTCCGGGCAGAATGGAGCCGCCGCAATATTCTTTTTTTTCATTGAGCAAGTCGAAAGTGGTGGCGGTTCCCGAATCGATGACGATCAGGGGCGGCGGAAAAAACGTAAGTGCTCCGAGGCAATCGGCGATGCGGTCAGCGCCCAGTTCGGACGGTTTGTCAATTTTCAAAGTAATCCCGGTTGGCGTGAGGTGATCGAGAAAAAGGGCCGGCAGCCCCAATGTTTTTTTGATATTTTCCGCCAGAGCCTTGTCCAGCGGCGGCACCACCGACGATACAATAACCGCCCGTATTTTTTCCTTCCAATCGGCCCGCAACAGGGCTTTTAAATGCCCGGTTCGCCACTGCTTAGGGGTGGGGATATGACGCCGGTAAACAATGCTTTGCCCCCGGAAAATGGCACAGGCCGTGGAGGTGTTGCCAACGTCAATGGTTAAAATCATGTTTTTCTTTGGCAAGCGATGCCAAGCTGATTTTTTCCCGGCTGAGGATGAAAAGTCCCAGGAAAAAAACCGGGAAAATGTTGATGGCATGCAGGACGAACGCGTAAGACAGGGCCGGGCCCTTGGGAACAGCGAACAAGCCCAGGGAAAGCTGGCAAAGAAAATGATAGGAACCGACATAACCAGGCGATGACGGCACGACAACGCTGATGGTGGTGATGACTAAAGCCACCAGGGCGGCAGTCCAGGGCAAATGGTAAAGGCTGATAAAATCGAAAGCGTAAAAAAGCAGTTGAAAAGTCAAGGCATAGCAAACCCAGATTAAAATTGATAAAATGCCGACCGTCAGATAATGAGCAGCGTGTTGCAAAGCAACGATGCCGTTTAAAAATTGGTCTAAAAGTTCATTGATTTTCTGTGAAGCAGTCGCGGGCAAAAAACCGGTTACGTGATCGCTGACAGCCAATGCTTGCCGGCGGTATTTTTTCATCACCAGCAACAGAGCGAACAAGCCCGCGACCAGGACGAGCATGATGGCGCCACTTTTTTGCACCCAGCCGGGAAAAGGGAAAACAACCAGGGCCAAGCCCATTAGCATCAGCAGCGCGAAAATATCTATCAAGCGCTCGACGACGATGGTAGCGAAAATGGCGCTAGTAGAAATACCGGTCTTGCTTCGGGCATGATAGGCGCGGACGACTTCGCCCAGGTGGGCCGGTAAAAACGTGTTGGCCATGTAGCCGACAGCCAGGGAAGCAAACAAGGCCGGAAGTTTAACTTGTTGAATCGGCGCCAACAGGTATTGCCAACGCCAGGCGCGCAGCAGCAGGCTGATGAAAATGACGGCCAGGATGGGGATGATAAACCAGTAATCGGCGCTGGCAAAGGCCTGGCCCATCTGGCTGAAGTCGACTTGGCGAAAAGCCAGAAAAATGAACAGCAGGCTGAGCAATACACCAACAATTATTTTCCAGTTTTTCCGCATTTTTTGTAATACCATCAGGCCTTCTGTAGCATCATTAGATGCCCCGCAAGGCCTCGGCATAATGATTCTATAGCAAATCTTGACCTGAATGTCAAAAAACCTTGTTTTATTGACATATTTTATTGCTTATGTTTATAATTACTTACACTTGTTTTTAACTGAAATCAGGAGAAGAACATGCCCATAATATTGATCAATATGCTCCCCGGTCGGAACGGCAAAACCAAAAAAAACCTACTGAAAAATGTAACCGCCGCCGTGACCTCTACTCTGGATGTCAAGCCGGAAGCTGTCCGGGTCATCATCCACGAAATCCCCTTTGCCCACTACGGAATCGCCGGGCTGCCGGCGGATGAATACCGTAACCGCAAAGCCAGGAAAAGCATAAAAAATGCCATAAAAATTCCGACAAAATAAAATGGCACTAACAATATCAAGGAGGTCATCATGTTCCAATTACTCCTTTGCAGTGTTTTTTTCTTAGGCGGCATGACCATGCCGGCCCAGGAAAATTTTGCATCCGACATTTTCAAAACTGCCGCCGGCGATTTAAAAATCACTTTCATCGGCCATGGCTCTCTGCTTTTCGCTTACAAAAATCGGATGATTTACATCGACCCGTATGGCCAGCTGGCCGATTTCAGCCGCCTGCCCAAAGCCGACTTCATCTTTGTTACCCATCAGCACCAAGACCATTTTGACAGCGCGGCAATTGAGAAATTGCGCCAAAAAAACACGCAAATATTCCTCACCGCGGCCTGCCAACCCAAACCGCCGGCCAGCCGGGTTTTGAAAAACGGCGACCACATAATGATGCAAGGCATGGATATCACCGTTGTTCCGGCTTACAATATTGTCCACAAAAGAGACAACGGCGTTCCGTTTCATCCCCGCGGCGAAGGCAACGGCTATGTATTCACTTTTGCCGATCTGCGCATCTACGTGGCCGGAGATACGGAAAACATTCCGGAAATGGCCGAATTGAAAAACATCGATATTGCCTTCCTGCCCATGAACCTGCCATATACCATGTCCCCGGACATGGCCGCCCAAGCCGCCCAAACAATCAAACCACGGATCCTCTACCCCTACCATTTCGGCTCCAGCGATCCGCAGCAATTGGCCGAACTGCTGAAAAGTTTTCCGCGAATCACATTGCGCATTCGTAAAATGAATTGACCGCCCTTTGCAGTTCTTATGCCCGGCCATTTTTTGACAGTCGCCAATCAATGACTTAAAATAGACCTATTCCGAGTAAGGAGAGGTGAAAACATGCCGACATATCAAAAAGTTATCTGGGCCGCCCTGGGCGTGACAGTGCTAGCCATTCTAACCCTGGGTTATTTTTTATTTTTAGCTCCGGAAGCAAGGGAAAAATCAGTTTCAGAAACAGAGCTCACACCAAGAAAAATTCCGCAACAAACGGAATCCGCCTTGACTGAACCTGCTGAAGATAAAGACTTTTCACCCTTGAAACTCGATCTAAACCAGAGCGATCCGGCGGTCAGGGAGCTGATCGCCTCGTCCCAGGTTCCAGGGCTATTACGCAAATGGAGCCGGCAAAAAGAGTTGCTACGCTCGGTGGCGACCGCTGTGGATAACGTGGCCCTGGGGCAGAGCCCGGCCGCCCAGTTTGCCTTTCTGGCCCCTGAGGAAAAGTTCTCGGTTATTGAAAAAAACGGCACCATTTACCTGGACCCACGCAGTTATCGGCGCTATGATGCGCTGACAAACGTGTTTATGGCCATCCCGGATGAAACCTTGATTTTCTGGTATAGAAAACTGCGCCCGACTTTGGAGACCGCGTTCAGGGAATTGGGTTATCCGGAAATCACTTTTTCACAAAGGCTGAAGCAGGCTATCGAACAACTTGAACAGGTGCCGGTGACCAGGGAAGACGTGCTCCTTGAAAAAAAGATTTTGAGTTACGCTTTTGCTGACATCAACCTGGAAGACCTCAACTCGGCCCAGAAACACTTTTTGCGTCTCGGTCCGCAAAATGTGAGCCGCATTCAGAAAAAATTGCGCGGCTTGGCTGCCAGGTTATAATATTATCGTCAAGGTATTGAGGAGTATAATTTATCCCCAGAAGATTTTATAACGCTTTTTTTAAAGCAGCGAACCCGATGTTTCTTTAATTATTCAGCTGCTTTGACGTTGGCGGCCTTGGGGCCCTTGTCTTCTTGAATGACTTCGAAAGTCACATCCTGCCCCTCTTCAAGGGTTTTGAATCCTTCTTGAGAAACAATGGCCGAATGATGGACAAAGATATCTTTGCCGTCTTCGCCATGAATAAAACCGTACCCTTTCTTGGCATCAAACCACTTCACTTTTCCTTTTAACATTGTTGTTTATTCCTTGTAAATTTAAGTCAATTTTATAGTAGCATATTTTTTATTGCCTGTCAACCGCAAAATATTATGCCGCCAGAGGCATGGGCGAAATTTGCCAATTGCCGGTTATCATGATAAAGTTGGACGGAATTCAATATGAGTGACCAGAGAGCAACATGGCGCATCTAACTGTCCGTTCGGCATATAAAAAACTGTCGGACCGCATCAACCTTTACCCGCAGGGAGCTCCGCCGGCAGAGGCCCTTTACCAGATCCTGCAGCTGCTGTTTTCCGAAGTCGAGGCCGCCCTGGTCGCCCAGCTCCCCATCAAGCCGTTCACGGCAAAAAAAGCCGCCCGCCTGTGGAAAAAATCAGAAAACGAGTCTCAGAAAATCCTGGATACGCTGGCCGGACGCGGAGTATTGGTAGACGTGCTGCCCGAAAGCGGGCCGGCTGTTTACTGCCTGCCGCCGCCCATGGCCGGTTTTTTCGAATTTTCCCTGATGCGGCTGAGAAACGACATCAACCAGAAATTATTGGCCGAGCTTTTCTACCAATATCTCAACGTCGAGGAGGACTTCATCAAGCAGCTTTTCTGCAGCGGTGAAACCCAATTGGGCCGCGTCTTTGTAGACGAAACCGCCCTGAGCGCCGAAAATTCCCTGCATGTTCTGGATTACGAACGGGCTGCTGAGATCGTCAAGACGGCCAGACATATCGGCGTGGGCATCTGTTACTGCCGGCACAAAATGGAACACGTCGGCCGGGCCTGCGCCGCCGAAAAGGACATCTGCCTGACCTTCAACAACACGGCCGCAGCCATTATCCGCCACAGCATCGCCAGGCGCATCGATGCGGCCGAAGGGCTAGACCTGCTGCAGAAAGCCCGGGCCCAGCGCCTGGTGCAATTCGGCGAGAATGTGCGCCAATCGGTCAACTTCATCTGCAACTGCTGCGGCTGCTGCTGCGAGGCCATGATCGCCGCCCGCCGTTTCGGTTTCCTGCACCCGGTCCATACCAGCAACTTCATCCCGGTGATAAATGAAAGCACTTGCAGCGGCTGCGGCAAATGCGTGGAAGCCTGCCCGGTGGAGGCCCTGGGCCTGGTCACGGCCAACGACCCCAAACGTCCGAAAAGGAAGGTCGCCCGGCTGAACACGAACCTGTGCCTCGGCTGCGCTGTCTGTGTGGCGGCTTGCGAGCAGAAATGCGTCGTCCTCGACTCGCGGCCGCAACGGGTGATCACGCCCCTGAATTCCACCCACCGGGCCGTGCTCATGGCCATCGAAAGGGGCAAGCTGCAGAACCTGATATTCGACGTCCAAGCCCACTGGAATCACCGGGCCATGGCCGCCATACTCGGGGTCATCCTGAAACTGCCGCCGCTCAAGCAGGCCTTGGCCAGCCGGCAGATGAAGTCGCGCTATCTGGAATACCTGCTGCAAAAACTCAAATATTAAAAGTCACGCCGGAAATCCAGGTTGTTTTTTAACCGCAGTTCTGGTATATTGGCTTTTACAAAAAAAGGAGTCGCAAATGAAAAAAATTCATATCCTCACGTTTTCAATTTTAATGGTAATTTTGGGTGCCTGTGGAAAAGCCGCCGGTGAATCCGCCGCTAAGCCACTCAAAATCGAAGACTTGAACAACCAGAAAAAGAAAGTCAGTTACGCCATCGGTCTGGACATCGGCAAAAATTTCAAAGAGCGGGCTATGGATATCGATATGGAAATTTTGATTCAGGGACTGCGCGATGCTCAAGGCGGCGGCCAACCCCTGCTCAACGCTGAAGAAATTCAAAAAGTCATGACCCAGTTTCAGCAGAATATGATGAAAGCCGAACAGGAAAAAAGAATGGGCCAGGCCCAGGGCAACAAAGCCAAAGAAGAAGCGTTTCTCAAGGAAAATGCCAAAAAACCTGGCATCAAGATCACAGCCAGCGGCTTGCAATACATGGTAATCAGCACCGGCACTGGTCCGCTGCCCAAGCTCACTGATACGGTCAAGGTCCATTACCGCGGCACCCTGCTCGACGGCACCGAATTCGACAGTTCCTACAAGCGCAATCAGCCGGCCGTTTTTCCGCTCAACGGCGTGATCAAGGGTTGGACCGAAGCCTTGCAGCTGATGAAAGTAGGTTCCAAATGGCAGATTTTTCTGCCCTCCAGCCTGGCTTACGGGGAACAGGGCGCCGGCCAGGTCATCGGCCCCAACGCCACCCTGATCTTCGACGTGGAACTTCTGAGCATCGAAAAAACTGAGGCCGCGGCCCCCAAAAAGTGAACTGGACCAAACTTCTGGCCAGCGTAGCCGCCTGCCAGCTGGCCGGCGTGGCGGGAGCCGTATTCACACGCGCCGCCATTCCCTCCTGGTATACATATTTGAAGAAGCCGTCTTTTACGCCGCCCAACTGGCTGTTCGGCCCAGCGTGGATCACTCTCTATTTGCTGATGGCCGTGGCCGCCTACATGGTCTGGCAGAAAGGCTGGCAGGGACCGGGAGTGCGCCGGGCGCTGGCGATTTTTCTCGTCCAGCTTCTGCTGAACGTTCTTTGGTCGCCGGCTTTTTTCGGCTGGCGTTCACCGCTGGTCGGAATGATCATCATCGTTTTGCTCTGGCTGGCCATCCTGTTCACGATCATCGCTTTCAGTAAGATATCGCAGCCGGCCGCGCTGCTGCTCCTCCCCTATATCATCTGGGTCAGCTACGCCGCAGCCTTGAATATCTCAATATATTTTCTGAACCGCTGACCCCGTAATTCGTGATTAGTAATTCGTAATTCGATGAAGCAATATCATAAAGTATTTTTAAATGCTTTTTTCTTCCTAATTACGAATCACAAATTACGAATTACGTAGTTTTAAAACAGTTCTATCATTACTATGCAGCATTGAATCGATGCTTGACCCTTCAGCGCCTGGGAAATGCTCTGTTTGGTTTGTTATCTTCGGGTGCTTCATCCGAATTCCGGTTTTCTTCTTCAATGCCCAGCCGGTAGGCTTTGATTTTGGTCATGACATCGGCATTGGTGTTTTTTACTTTGATTTTTTCGCCGCTGATCAGGGTGATGACGGTATCGGGCGTCGATTCCACTCGACTTATCAAATCGACGTTCAGCAAAATTTCAAGACTGTCATGACGAAATAGCCGGATCATTTTAACGCTACCTCCACTTATAGACCCAACCCAGCAGAGCTGGATAAGAGCCTTAGATAGTAAATTCAAAATTTGTTCAAAAAAGCTAACAAATTTTAGAATTTGCTATAAGGCTCTAACATTTGTCATTGTTATAAAAGTGATAATAATTATAGCATTTTTTGGCAAATTAAACAATTTATTTTTCTCCGTAAACAATTGTGCTGCCAGGTAAAGGCGGACGGTTTGACTTTTGGAGCCGCCGCCGCTATAGTTCCGGCATGGAAACCGCAGAATTCCACGCCCATTACCGCCTACAGGCCGAATGGCTGGCACCGTCCCGGCGCTATCTTTACCGCAAAATCGGCCTGGTCCGTCATGAACACATCCTTGATTTTGGCTGCGGCAGCGGCGTAATCGCTGAAGAAATCCGAGAAATCTGCGGCCGGCCTGTGCTGGGCGTCGATCGCGACCCGGCCATGGCCGCTTTCGCAGAAAAGGAATATCCCCGGAACCGCTTCCTGGCTGCAGACGAAAACGAATTGCTCAAGCAGGGGCTATGCTTTGATTTGATCGTTCTTTCTTTTGTCCTTATGTGGCAAGCCAAACCAGTGCATTTTTTGCAAAAAATAAAAAAGCTGCTCAGTGAAAAAGGAACCCTGCTCATCCTGGCCGAACCCGATTACGGCGCCCGCATTGATTTTCCCAACGAGCTCCATTTTTTAAAGGAAATCTTTACCAGCCATATTATTAGCCAACAAGGCGATCCTTTTATCGGCAGAAAACTTAAAACCTTATTGTTAAAATCAGGTTGGCAAACTGAAGTGGGCTTGGCCAGTCATTTGAATTTCCCGGTCAACTACGACCCGGATATCTGGAAAAATGAATGGCGGTTCTGGCAGAAACTGGCAGGTTTATCCGACCAGACTATAAAAAAAATCCTCCGGCTCGAAAAAAATGCCGCTCGTTCTCACCAACGTCTGGTCCTTTTCCCGGTTTTCTACGCCATCGCCCTTCACCCTTAAAAAGGGAATTTAACCGTGACGGTCAGCCAGACCTTGACCTTGACATTGTCCTTCATAGCCGGCGTGTATTTCCACTTGTAAAGGGTATCTTCCAGCACCGACTTGATATCGGATGGCACATTGCCCGTCAATATTTTTATTTTCGTGACATCGCCGTTTTCATCGACAAGGATCATGGCCGGGACAGTCAAGGGCTTACCTTTGTATTTGTTCGTTAGGGAAGCGTTGATTGTCGGCGCGTTCCCGGATATTTTTTCGGGTTTGGCCGTGGCTTCGGTCAAAGAGATCTGATCCCCTTCCTTGACCCTAACCGCCTCAACGCGTTTCTTTTCGATCTCCTGCTGTTTCTGATTTTCATCTTCTTTCTTTTTCAACTCATCCTGGGCTTTTTGGGCTTCCAAACCTTTTTGGACTTGTTCAGCTTCCAGCTGTTTCCGAGTCTCTTCATCGGCTTTCTGCTTGGCCAGATCATCCAGTTTTTTCTTTTTCAAGTCATCCAGGCGCTGTTTTTCAAGTTCCAGCGTTTTTTTCTGAGCTTCGGTCGCCGTGGCCGCCAATAATTCCAATTGCTTGATTTTTTCATTCTGCACCTTGATCAAGGCGGCCAACTCATTCTGTTGACTCTGTCTTTGCTTTTCTTCTAATTTAACCTTCTCTGCAGTCAACTGTTCAGTTTTTTTGGTCTGGCTTAAATACAAATATCCAGCGCCGGCGCCGACAACGGCAACAATTAAAGCCACTGCCCAAATCCAGGAAGGGATTTTTTTACGTTTATCCAATTCATCCAGAATACCACTGACCAGATCTTCCCTTTTTATTTGTGGTTGTGGGGAAACCGGCTCTTTCTTTGGTTCGGGAATGACGTATTCCAACTCCTGTTTGCATAATTTTTCTTCTTCTTCAATAATTTCCCCGTAAAGCGAATTCATGAAATAAGCCAAGTTAAAAGTGATTGAAGACAATTCCTCAATATGAAAATAGTTGGCGATAAAATCCTTGAGTTCCTTAATGGTCAGAAACCTTTTCAGCGGATTAGGATTCAGGGTTTTTTTCAAAAAAGTGATAAGATGGGTCAAGAAATTTTTGTCGGTAGAGGGGATTAAATGATTGAAAGTCAAATTGGTGAATTTGGCGTCAAAATCTTCACCCGGCATACAAGAGAAATACTTGCCCATCAGAATCCGGTAAATCAGATAACCCAAATTGTAGATATCCGACTGGGAAACTATTTTTTCCTTCCTGATTAATTCAGGAGTCAACCAGGATCCATAACGTTTTTCTATTTCTGCAAAAAGTGTCTCATTTCTTTCCAAGTATTGGAAAATACCATAATTCTTCAGGGCAACCTTTCCGTCATAGTGAACCATGATATTATCAGGAGTCAAAAAGCCATGAAACGATTTTTCTCCGCTGACAATAATTGACGATCCCAATTCGATGATATCGGCGATGGCGATGCATAATGACATGGCCAGGTCAAAATTGATCGACAGGCCTTTCTTTTCAGCGTCGCTGAGGATTTGTTCGATATTTTTCCCCTGGAAATGCTCAAAAATCAATTGACATTGCTTCTCAGTGACAATGATTTTTTCCGGAGAATATAAAAAAGGGATATTTGATTTTTTTATCCCTTCCAGAAGTATCTTGACCCGCTTCCAAATTTCGACATGGCCGAAAATAGAGGGGTTTACCTCACAAAGCACTTTGTGGCCGACAGGCCGGCGGTTCAAAATTGGGGCCACATGATAATTCATCCCCATGGTATCGGAAAACATTTCCCGGAAATACAGGTAATCATTCAATACTTTATATTCTTTCATTTTTCTTTCATTTTTACCTCGCTGAGTAATTTAGAATTTCTATATATAAAAAAAGACAAATAAGTGCAATAGTTAGAACCTTAAAAAAATTCTCGGCGTTAATAATGCCGATAATTTTTTTCTAAGGTTCTTATATCCCCCCTTGCTATGCAGGGGACTTTGCAGCTTTGCAGGGTTAGTAAAATAAATTTCAATCCCAGCCGGGCTGGTTTGTAAATTGAGGGCGCCTGTGATAAAATTTCTGTGTTCAAGCGGCAATTCAAATCAGTGAGGAGAAATCATGGCGAACAAAATATGGCTGGCGGTTTTGCTGCTGCTGACTCTGCATTTTTGCCATTCCAAATCGAACCTGGACGAGGCCAAGCAAATGGCCCGATCCTATGCCTCGTGCACTGCCAAATACAACCGTCTCGAGGAAGAACTTAACGTTAAAATGAAAAACAGCATCCCCGGCCAAAACATGGACAAAATTAGCGCCGCTTACAACAGCACCCTGACCGAAAAAAAAACTGAATTAGAAAAATTGCTGCGGGAAAAAGAAAATAGTGCCGGTAGTGATCAACTGGATCTGCTGCGCAGTAAAATCATGATTGAAATCGGCCGTTTTGACGATGCTGAAAAAATCATCGACCGGCTGAGTCGGGTCGAATCAAAGCTTACGCTTGAGGCCAAACTGCAAAAAGTGGTTATTCATCTGATCAAGCGCCGCAGCGCAGATGCGCTGGCCTTATTCAAAGAAATAGAACCCCAAATAAAAAAGGATACCCAGTTTTACAATATTTATCTAGCCCTGGCCTTTTCTAGCCCGGAAGCCAAAGCCCGGGAAGAATATTCGCTGAAATTCGTGAACAGCCCGGAATTGCCAATTACCCTGCAACCTTTCAAGAGCAGGGTGTATGCCAATCTCGCGATCCTGGCCAAAGATAATTACCAACCGGAAAAAGCCAAAAGTTACTTGGAAAAAGCCCTGGCCTTAAACAACGATCAGTCACTCAAAGCAAACTTGGAAGCCGAAATTAAGCATATCGTGCTCCTTAACCAACCGGCGCCGCCTTTGCAAGCAGAAACCTGGTTCAATACCACGCCGCTGACGCTGGCCGAACTCAAGGGACAAGTGGTGGTTATTGATTTCTGGGCTCCATGGTGCAGCCCCTGCCGGGAGGTGATGCCCACACTGCTGGATGAATTCAACCAATTTAAAAATCAAGGGTTACAAATTATCGGCTATACTAAACTGTATGGCCGCTACAGCGATAACGTTGAAAAAAAGGAAAAAGTCAATGCTGCCGAAGAATTGGCCCTGATAAAAAACTATCTGGATAAAAATATGATTACCTACCCGGTGGCTGTTGCCGCTGAAGGTTTCAGCTTTGACACCTATGCCATTACGGCCATTCCTACCATGATTTTTATCGATCGCCGCGGCAATGTGGCCTATGTCAAATCGGGAGCCGGCAATACCCAGCAAATCAGGGATCAAATCAAATCTTTGTTGGCGGAAAAATAATGGAAAAAATCAACTTAGCGGAATTGGAGCAAAAACTACAAACCCGGCCGTACATCATTCTCGATTTCAGTTCCCCAGGTTGCGCTCCCTGTCAAAAGATATCTCAGGCCCTACCCGCCATGCTTGCCGAATTACAGGGTGTCGATATCACAGCTTATGAAGTCGATATTACCGCCGAACCGGTAATAGCCAGCAGATTTTTCGTTCTCGGTGTGCCGACTTTAATTCTGTTCAAAGGCGGGCAGGAAATCAGTCGTTTCAACTCTCTGCCGAAATTAGCCAAAATCAAACAGTTCCTGTCCTAAAAAAAGGACACTTCTACGGCTAATTGCCGGTAAAAAATTGGCATATGAAATGCTTTCATGATGGTTGGAGGTCTAAAATGAAACGAACAATTATGTTACTAATGGTTTTAGGACTGGGATCAGGAATCCTCCTTTCCCAGAGCATCAATCTCAAAATAGGGCTTTTCATACCGTCTCTGCAATCAGACCTGTGGAAAGATAATATGCGGAACCTGGCTTTTAACAAAGCGGACATGATTAATGCTTATTTTGGTGCTGAATATGAGGTTTTTCTCAACCGCTATACCTCCTTTTCAATGGAAATCGGCAGTTATACCAAAAAAATTTACTCGCAGTACAAGGATTATACATATCAGGACAACAGCCCGATTTTCCAGAATATATCGCTGCGCATAACCCCCATTGAAGCTAATATAAAACTTTACCCCCTTGGCCACCGCTATGCATTTTCCCCTTATTTCGGAGCCGGAGCCGGGTTTTACGCCTGGACTTACCAGCAATGGGGAGATTTTATCATTTTTCCCGCTGGCGATATCGAGGACGGATTCGCCGAGACCAAAACCTACAGCTTCGGTTTCAACGGCCGGGCCGGCCTGGTTTTTCGTTTTCATCCCCGCGTGGCTCTGGCCGTTGAAGGGAAATATCAGTATTTGCGAGGACGGCTGTCCGGATATTTCGAAGGTTTTGACCTGCTGGATCTGGGAGGAATCAGCGCCACCTTTGGCGTCAATATTTATCTCCGCTGAAACGCAAATAATAAAAATCAACCAGGATCCATGACCCCGCTTAAGGATTTTTTAACCTGCAAATATTAGCATCTGACGTGGCATTTGCCATTCAGACTGAGTTTTTGTAATGCCATGGAGATTGACATACCCGGTTAAATATGTTAAATATATGTCTGAATTTGTTGGGCCGTTAGCTCAGTTGGCAGAGCACCGCCCTTTTAAGGCGGGTGCCGTTGGTTCGAGTCCAACACGGCTCATTTGCATGGCCCGTTCGTCTATCGGTTAGGACATAAGATTTTCAATCTTATAAGAGCGGTTCAATTCCGCTACGGGCTATATGAAATTTTCCCTGAGGGCGGTTTTAATCACCGCCCTTTTCTTTCAGGATTCCTTGAAAAACTGCTTCAGCAGAATTGCAAATTCAAATTCAAAATTCGGTGTCAGAATATTCTTGGCCAGAGCAGCCTTGATTTTTTTAATTTTCCAGAACTTTCCCTCATCTATCTCCTGGCGGTTGAGGCGCAAAGGCTGATCGCTGCGGGTAACGAACATATAAACCAATTCTGATTCGATAGCTGTTTCCCACAGGTAACGAGCCAGCGCCAGTGATTTAAAACTGTCTAAACCCAGTTCTTCTTCGGCTTCCCTTTTCAGGGCTGATTCAATATTTTCGCCGCTTTGCACATGACCACCCATGGCCGTATCCCATTTTCCCGGTTGGATATGTTTTCTCAAAGAACGTTTCTGCAAAAAAATTTGATCTTCGGAATTGATGACATGCAGATGAACCACCTGATGCAAGAACCCTGGGCGCGAATGACAAATACTGCGCGGCGCCTTGCCGCAAACTTTTCCCTCCCTATCAACGATATCAAAGCACTCTTCGTTGGCCACAATAGGCGGATGGTTGTTGTTGCTCCCGAAGCGGGACTGACAATCCATATCCGCCAAAGTCGGCGGATGGTTTGTGCAGTCCCCAAGGCGGGACTGACAATCCATATCCGCCAAAGTCGGCGGATGGTTTGTGCAGCTTTTCCGCCCCCATTCCAACAAAAAATATGCGGCGAACAGCAGATAGAACAATCCGCCCGAAATAAATCCCCAAGCCTGCACCGACATGGCCAAGGCGGCATAAACGATCAAACCCGTGTGGCCCAAAAAGATAAAAAACATGGCTTTCATGCTCCGCATCATCGGTGCCATCTGTTCCTGGGTCAGGACGATATTCTTCAGATAGCGGCGGGACATGAGAGCTATGATATTAACGGGAGAATATACTGAAATGCCCAGGATGATGCAAAAAATCAATTCCACCAGAGCCGGCTTCAAGCGGAAAAAAATATCGGTTTTCAGCAGTAACGAAACGCTTCCCAACAGTACAATCAGGCCGGTATCAAGCAGAACAAAGCGATCCAGCATTTTTTCCCGGACATAGGCAACCGCAAGCTCGATGATGCCGGAAGCAACCGCCACCGCCAGTCCGATCTCGGTCCCCCATAGCGCGTCGGCGGCAATGAAGACCAGGAGCGGCAGGAATCCGGGGGCGAGGGTCTTGAGCAGCTGCAGCCGGTTCAATGTCTCTTCAGGATAAATAAAAGTCTTGTTTTTAATTCCTCCAGGCTGACTTGCGAGGTACCGATTTTTTCTACCACGATGGAAGCAGCGGCGTTGGCCAGCGCCACGGCTTCGCGCAAAGAGGCACCCGAAACCAGGGCCAGGGTAAGGACGGCAACCACGGTATCGCCGGCGCCGGTGACATCGAACACTTCATGGCTGAAAGCGGGAAGATGAAATATTTTACTGCCTTTAGCCGCCGCCGAAATCCCCTTACCGCCCCGGGTAATCAAAGTGAACTGGGTGCGGAATTTACGGCGGATACGCTGCAAAGCCAGGGCGGCATCGCCGTCCGTGCCAATGGTTTTCCCGAACATTTCCTCGGCTTCTTTCAGGTTAGGGGTGATGCCGGTCACATCGCGGTAAAAAGCAAAATGGGGCGGTTTGGGGTCGACAATGATGGGAATGCCACCGGCCGCGGCCCTGTTTTTAAGCATGGACATTACCTCAGTGGTGACCGTGCCTTTGGCGTAATCGGAAACAATGATGCCATCGATTTGGGCGGCGTCAATGGCGTCACTGATCTGATTTAAAAGCGCAGTACTCAGGATAATCGTTCTTTCGCGATCAACGCGGACAATTTGCTGACGTTGGGAAATAATCCGGGTTTTGCTGATGGTTTGGTTTTGCGGATCACTGATTACCAAATTACCTGTTTTTTTCATCCGCATTGTTTCAGCGGCAAAGCCATCGTTGCCGATGATTCCCAGCAGCAGGCCGCTGGCGCCCAAATGGTCGATATTGGCCGCTACGTTGCCGGCTCCGCCTAAACGCAATTCTTCCGAGCTGACCTTGACCACCGGTACAGGGGCTTCCGGAGAAATACGTTCGACCTGGCCAAAAATATAGCGGTCAAGGATGATATCCCCATATACCAGGATCTTTTTTTCGGTGAAGCGGGAACAAATTTCATTAATTCTTTTCAAATTGAACATGCTCATCCTCTTTCAGAGCCTTATAGCAAATTCTAAAATTTGTTAGCTTTTTAGAACAAATTTTGAATTTGCTATCTAAGGCTCTTATCCAGCTCTGCTGGGTCAGGTTTAAAAAAGGCAGGCTTAAAAAGTAAAACAAAATAAATTTGATTTCACTGTCGCCGAAATTATATTCAAACATTCCGGCGATCAAAAAACCGATAAAGGCAAAAAGCACACCGGCAGTTATGGCACGCCAATCTCCTGTCCTTGACTTCAGCAATTTCAGCAACTGCAGGATGATGAACAGGCAGGCCAATAAAAAACTGGCCAGGGCGAATATCCCTCTTTCAGCCAGAATTTGCAAAAAATTGTTATGCAGGTGGGGATTAATTTTTTCGGCCTGCGGGTGGAGGTACCTGGCTTTGTTCCCGGTTATGACTTTTTCTATATTATTGCTGCCTACCCCGGTCCAGGGGTAATCATGAAATATTTTCAAGCCCGAATAGGCCATGTAGATCCGGTCACGGTTGGATCTGTCTTGCAGGTCAACGATTGAAAGTGCTCGGCTTTTCACCGCCGGCGGCGCCAGCAAAACCAGGATCAGCAAAAGGGGCGCCAGCACCAGAAGATATCTGGGTTTGAAAAAAATGAGGAAAATCGTCAGGGCGGCAGCGATGCCCAGCCAGACGTTCCGGGTCAGGGAAAAGGCAATGGCGGCCAATATGATTAAAAGGCACGCGGAAATGATAATCGCTTGTTTGTTGTTTTTTTGCTTCAGTAAAAGCAGCACTAAAAAAAAGATAAAGGCGAACATCAGCAAGCCGGAAAAAGTCATCCAGTGCGAGGTGAAGCCTTGCAAACGTTCCGAAAGGATTAGGCCTTTTTTTATTACCGTGACAATCCCCGCCAGCGCCGAAAACACGGCCGAAGCCAGAACTGTCCACAGAGACAACCAGAGGCGCTTCCAGGTGGTCAGCAGCCAGATATAGATGGGAATCAGCAGCAAGATCAGTAATTCCTTGTTGTCGCGGATACTGACGGCGCGGTCAATGGAAAAAACCGTGGCCATCATGGTGAAAAAAGCGTAAAGAATCAAAAAGTAGTAAAAAAAAGGCAGGATTGGAAACTTTCTGTTCCTGGCCAGGTCGAGTAAAAAAAGTAGCAGAATCAGGGTCAGGATAATATAGCAGCCGGCTATGGAAACATTAATCAGAAAAAGATAAACCAACAAGGCGTAAAAAGCCAGATCAGTCAATATATTGGTTGACCGCATCATACACTTTTTCCACAGCGATATTCCGCATGCAGGGAATTGTATCATATTTGCATTTCCTTTGCGAACATGGACGGCAGGCCATATCCAACTGCATGATCTCTACATGCTCTTGCCTCCAGGGACCGCTGATTTGGGCCAGATTGGGGCCGAAAAAACCCACCAGCGGCGTTGTGGTCAAAGAAGCCAAATGCAAGGGCCCCGAATCAGACCCTACATACACCGCCGCTCCGGCAATCAAATGCAACATTTCATGGATTGAAAGAGTTCCCGAAAAATCAAATGTGTGAGCTATTTTGCTTAAAGTTTCGGCCCGGCTCTTTTCCTCAGCATTGTGGCCAATCAAAAAAATCGGAATTTGCCTGGCGCTCAAGCTGGTAATCAAGGCAGTGAAATTTTCCATACCCCAATCCCGGAAGCGATTGCCGGCCCCCAGATGAATGACCACTTTGGGACTTACATCACTGACCGCGGCCAGGTGTCTGGAAACAGGGAATCGCGAAAAATCAAGGGCGGGAAACGGAGGGATCTTGTCAACTGGAATCCCGATTTTTTCCAACAGTTTGGCCTGGTTAAACACCGAATGGGTGGGAAAAGATTCGCTTTGGCGGGGAAGCATGAGGTTATAAGCCCAGTTGCGGTTCGGGGTGCGGTAGCCCACCCTCCTAGCGGCCCCGCTGGCCAAGGTGAGCAAAGCGCTGCTAGGCCCGGAATGAAAATCTATTACTGTTTGGATGTCCAGGCTTTTGATTTTTTTGCGGAAATTCCAAATATCTTTCCAACCGGGTTTGGCGGGAACTGTGATTATGTTGTCTATTCCCGGGATGATTGTGGCCATTTCCCGGAATCTCTCTTCCACCACATAATGCACACGGCTCAGCGGCCAGCGGCGCTTGAAAATTTCGATGGCCGGAATGGTAAAAATAATATCACCGAGGAGGCGCAGGCGGATGAACAGCACATCTTTTGGAATGAACTCTCCATGTTCAGTGGTTTGCATCGACCCTCCGGTAATGCTTATAGTTTTTGTCAAACCGCCAAAGTGTAAAATATTTATACACCTTATAGCCAAACATGCTGATTCTCGCATTTTTGTCTGAGGCTGTCAACCTCAAAATTAAACTGGATTAATTTGGTTTGACTTCCAGAACCATGGTCCAATGCTTATTTCTGGTAATTGCATCTGTTATCGGCATTTCCAATATATAGAAAGTATGCAATCCAAGAGAATCCATATTCCACAGGATTTTCTATAGTTATTAAAATAGATTTCCACAGTTCTTGCCCAAAACTGCCAGGTCCTACTTTAAGTAGAAATGGAAAAATTTTTCACTGCGGTTGCCGGCAAAATCCGCCACTTGCACCAGCAAGTCATTTTTACCTTTTTTCAAACCGGCAGTATCGTTAATGAGAACATGGGCCCAATCAAAATCATATTCGCCATCGACTTGCTGACCATTCAGAAATATGGCCAAGGTTCGATCATCAATTCCTTTACCACGGTCACGCAGGCGAACCACCAGTTGTTTCAATTGTTTGAAGTCCACGATATACGTTTTTCGAAAAAATATTTCCGGTGGGTAAATATCACGCAGCAGTGCGAAAATTCCGCCATTTAAGACCCGGCAACCCAGGTAACCCGCTTCGGGAACTGTCTGGGTTTTGACATAGCGCCACTTTTTTCCAAGGGGCTGGTATTTGAAAATACCCAGTTGTTCGGATCTGACCTGATGGGGAGGTATTTTAAATTTGAAAACAACCGTATCCAGAAAGGCAAAATGCATTGGTCCAATACTTACCGGACCGGCTAACAGAGGATATTCCGCACTCAATTGCTCTTTTTCCAACAGCAGAACTGTCGGTTCCAAAACCGTTTTAGCCGCGAAATCGGCAATGAAATCACCATAGCTGAACTGCTGCGCTGTCTGGCTTTTCAAAACCAGCAATTGGAGATTTTTTTGCATTTCTTCCACCAGCTGCTGGCCGTCAGAGAGTATGAAGCGCAATTGCAGGCGCATTTCATTGTTTAGTGGTTTGAAACAAAAATAGACTCCAGCGCCATATTCTTTGGCCGCTACAATCTGCTCCTGATTACCCTGAAGAATTTTTAATTTAATCCAGGCAGCCGGCCGGGGAAAATCTTTGATTTTAATAATCACGTCATCGCGGTTGATATAAGTTGAAAAACCGGCTTTAAATAAAACCTGGTTCACGTTTGCTTTCAGATTATATTTTTTTTTAAGGGAAAGCCCTTCCGCATCGGGAAGTTTCTGCAACGGGATCACGGCAATGGCCTGATTTTGCTGCCGATCTTTGACAATGATTTTAATTTCATGCGCCCCGGGCGGCAACAGGCTGAAATTTTTAGCAAATAGCACTTTGTTTTTTTCCAGACCGAAGCCGCTCTGAAAAAACAGCTTGTAAAAATAGGCGCCGGAAGACGAATGGACCATATCGTACAACATCCCCAATTGGTTGTTGTCATCCCGGATCAAGCGATCAAAAGCGATCTGGTAATATAGTTGCCCGTCCAGGTAGGCTTCCAAACTGTAAGGAGCAACCACATGCCGCACATCCGAAAGATCAAAGACATGCAATTCCAGGTCAAACGGCCCGGTCACCGTCAGCGGTTCGGCCAGCGTGTATAGCGGCCCCTTTCTATGCAATTTAAAATAAAATTCCCCGAGATCATCATTCAAGAGGAAATTACCGCGACTGCGCAGCACAATCCCTTTCAGTATTGGCGCATAATTATCGGCAGGCAGGTTGCCAATCAAAGATAGCGGGTTGACCACGCCATCCAGTTTATCGTGGATTTCCAAATGCAGATGCGGGAAGCCGACGCCGCTCTCGCCGCTGAAAGCGATGACATCACCCTGGCGTACGGCCAATGGTTTGGGCAGGGTATATTTGCCGAAATACTTTTCACCACTGCGGCTTTGTTCCTGGGCGACAAGGACCTCGATATCGTCGCGAAATTTTTCCAGATGGCCATACTCGGAATAATTACCGTCGTTATGCTTGAGAAAAACAACGCGGCCCATATTGTTCTTGGCCATTATGATTTTATCAATCACGCCGTCGGCGATGGCCAGCACTTGATAACCGGTTTTTTGGAAAGTTCGCAGGTCAATACCGGCATGGAAATGGTTGGACCTGAATTCCTGGAAAGTGGAACTGATACCGTCATAAATGGCCAGAGGCCAGATATATTTTTTCTCGTTTTCCTGGGCCGCCAGCAGAGCAGACTGAATAATTATATAAAATAAAACAATTTTTTTCATTAAGTATTAATTTTATACCAAAACGGTTACAAATGCAATCAACCAACTAAATTGTATTAATGAAAGCCATGATCTTTAACTGCCATCTGCAGCCCCTGGCCGCTGCTGCAGGTACTCGCGGATGCGGTCGCGGATGACCTGGTGGGTAGTCTCATCTTTGAATAGTTTCTGCAGCCCGGCCAGTCCCAGGTAAGGGATGATTTTCAAAATGATTTTAATCGGCGCTTCCGGGTCATGGGCAACGGCCATGGCCACAGCCGGGTTCATGTGCCATTGGCTGTTATCCAAGGCGATATACAAATCGGCTCGTTCACCATGACGGTTAATGAAATGCAGCACCACATCTTCACTGCAATTGGGGTTGTTGAGTATGCTTTCGATCAACTGCGGCTGATTCTCAGCACTGAAACAGAGCAGCAGTGAATTGGACGCGATTTTAAACAAAGATATTTTCTCGCCCAGGGCCAGCCGTTTGTAGCGCTGGCTGAATTCAAGCTCGGCTTTCTTGCGGATGAATGGGTTGGTTTTGACATTCTTGATGACCCGCACCAGGTCGGCGGCGAACAACTTGCTGATAATGCCCAAAGAAATGCTCTGGGGGAATTTGGGGTGCTGAACAAGGTGCAGCAGCACCCGGTAATCGCCTTTGTGCAGGCGGTAAATTTCCTCCAACTCTGCCTGGCTGATGCCTGAAAACTGCAGTTTTTTAATAACGTTTAACGCTGGCAAAGCCGATTTAGTTCTTGACCAGTAAAATAAAGACGCTGACCCAGAGGATGATATTAATGGTGAAAGGCAGATCGGTGTAAATGATTTCGGAAGGGCTTTCGCCCTCACCCTTGGCATAGGAAAGAAAGAGATAGCGGAAAATGCCGAAAATGACGAAAGGCACGGTGTAAAACAGTTTGACAGTGTGAAACTTCTGCTGAACGTCTGGCGACAGAACATACATGATATATGAAATCAGGGTGGTGGCAGTGGAGATGCTGATCATCTGATCGAGCAGATTGACATTGTAACTGAGGAGGGTTCTGCGCGTGACCTTTTCGGGATTCAGGTTTTGGATTTTGAGCAGTTCCTGCCTGCGCTTGATCAAGGCCAGGAATATGGCCAGAAGAAAAGTGCTGATTAGAATCCAGGGAGAAAGGATGAGTTGGTTGACCGCGGCCCCGACCATGACCCGCAAAACGAAACCCAAAGCGATGACCATGATATCGATAATGACCATGCTTTTTAGAAGCAGTGAATACAAAATGTTAAGAAAAACATAGAACAGCGAAATATAAAAAAATTCCAAATTGAAACTGGCGGTTAGCAAAAGCACGCTGGCCAGCAGAACGGCGGCAAAAATCCCGGCACTGGCTATTGACAAACGGCCCGCGGCGATGGGGCGGTTCTTTTTTTCCGGATGCTGCCTGTCCTTTTCCCGGTCGAGGATATCGTTGAAAATGTAAATACCGCCGTTGACCAGGCTGAACAGAAAGAATGCCAGCAGACTTCTTTTAATGAAGTCCAGCTGAAACATGTGCAGGGAAAAAATCATCGGGGCGAAAATGAAAACATTTTTCACCCATTGCTTGGGGCGCATGGATATCAGTAAATTTTTAATCATCATTTTGTTATTATACCAATGACTGGTTTTTAATTGCAACTGAAAAATATCACAGTCAATCATAAGCCCGTGCTGATGGCAGATTAGCGACTTGACGGAACCGGGGCAGATGGGGTATAACTGGCCCATGGCGCAAGAACTGTTGTTTCAAACCAATTGCGGGGCCTCGGGAGACATGATCCTCGCCGCCATGATCGACCTGCTGGACGCCGGTGCCGAATTCAGGCAAATCTTCGAAAACATCGGCCTGGCCGTGACCGTGACCGTTGAAGATACGGTTAAAAACTACCTGAAATGCAAAACAATAACCATAACCGCCCTAACAGCCAGCCGTCCGGCGACTTTTTCCGACATTGAAACATTCATCGCCGCTACGCCTTTTTCCGCGCGCATCAAGGCCAACGCCAGCCGTATTTTTGCCAATATTTTCAAGGCCGAAGCCGAAGTCCACGGCGAAGAACTAAAAAATGTGCATTTGCATGAAATCGGGGCCGATGATTCGCTGATCGACATTCTTGGTTTCTGCTTTTTGTGGGAAAAACTTGACTGCTGCCAGCTATATTTTACCACCCTGATCACCGGCCGGGGCAATATCCAGACCCAACATGGGTTGCTGCCGGTGCCACCACCAGCGGTGCTGAACTTAATTAAAGGCCTGGAATGCAGCAGCGGTGATATCGAAGATGAATTGCTGACGCCTACCGCAGCCGCCATCCTGACCACTTGCGGCCGCCAGGCAGATGGCCGGCATACAGTCAAAGCGCTAAAAATCGGCAGCGGCGGCGGCCACAAAACTTTCGTCCAGGTTCCCAACATCCTGCGGGCCATCCTATCGGAAAAAGAAAACATGGCGGCCAACGACCGCATCTGGGTGCTGGAATTCAACCTGGACGATAGCAGCGGTGAAATGGTGGCCGCTGCCAGCGAAAAAATCATCCAGGCCGGCGCCGTGGATATTTTTATCAGTAGCGGCCTTATGAAAAAGGGCCGCCCGGGTTTTCTGCTGACAGTACTTTGCGCCGAACCAAAGCGCGAAAAAGTGATCGCGGCTATTTTCCGGGAAAGCACAGCCATCGGGTTGCGGCAGCGCCTCGAAGAACGGGTGATTCTGCAGCGGGAAACAAGGACTATCCAGGTCTCAGGCTTAGATATGCGCGTAAAAATCAGTTCCTGGCAAAACCGACCCATGAACATCAAGCCCGAATTCGCCGATGTCTGCCTCCTGGCTGACTACAAACACATTTCTGTCAAAGAGGCCATGCTGCTGGCCCAGGGAGTCATTAATGAAAAATATGGATCTAACCAAGATTAAACAAGGAGTGCTCCTGATTCTGGAAGGCATCGGGGAAGATGTCAGTTCCGCAAGATTAAAGGAAACCCCGCAAAGGGCCGCCGCCATGTTCGCCGAAGTCTTGTCGGGCACCGGCAAGGATCCGGGAGATTTCTTGAAAGCCTTGACCGAGGAAGAACACGACGAAATGGTCATTCTCAAGGATATCCCCATCTATTCCATGTGCGAACACCACCTGTTGCCTTTTTCCGGCAAAGCCAGCATCGCCTACATTCCCAAAAAAGGCAGGATCATCGGCCTGAACACCCTGGGTTACCTGGTCGATTTTTTAGCTAAGCGCCTGCAGTTGCAGGAGCGGCTGACCAAGCAGATCGCCGATTACCTGGTGCAGGCCCTCGACCCCATGGGCGTGATGGTGGTTATCAAGGCTGAACATCTGTGCATGACCATGCGCGGGGTGAAAAAACCCGGTTCGCTGACCATCACCTCGGCCGTACGCGGCGTGTTCCGTGAAAATCTCGGCCCGCGCCAGGAAGCCATGTCATTGCTGATGACTCCGGAAAACCGCTGATTTTTGCCTTCTTCTTTCTTCTCTTACTTTTTCCTTTTTCCTTTTTACTTGATACGCAAGTTCTAAAAAAATCAATTACAGTTAATCAGGAAAGGCATGGCCATGGCCGGGAAAAAGCGTTTGTAAACCTCTAAACGGGCCTGCACATCGAGGGGATTTTGCGCCTTGACATCGGCCAGTTCAAAAAGCATTTCCCAAAAAGATTTTTTCTGCGGATAAATCCGTACCCCGATCTTTTCAGCTAGCGGGATGCGGGCCAGTTTTTTGGCTTCGGCCAGGGCCTCGTTCAGGCCCCCTAGTCCGTCAACCAACCGTAAACCCAGCGCTGCCTGCCCGCTCCATACCCGACCACGGGCGATCTTATCCACTTCGGTCACGGCTATTTTGCGGTTGTCGGCTACTTTTTTCAAAAACTCGCCGTAAATCTTTTGCATGTCGGCCATGATTTTTTCCTTTTCCCGGTCCGAGAATGGCTGGTAATCGGAATACATGCCGGCAAATTCCGAAGTTTTGACGATTTCCTTGTTAATGCCCAATTTGTCATACAAACCTTTTAAAACAAATTTTCCCGAAATTATTCCGATCGAACCGGTTATGGTTTCGGGCCAAGCAAATATTTTTTGGGCCGACATGGATATCCAATAACCGCCGGAAGCTGCCAAATCGGACATGGAGATGACCAGGGGTTTTTTCCTAGCTAGCAATTCGGCTTCACGTAAAATAACATCAGAGGCAACTGCTGAACCTCCCGGGCTGTCCACGCGCAGCACTACCGCCTTGACCGCGTAATTATTTCGGGCCTGGCGCAACTGTTCAGCAAGGGTATCGGCACCGAGGACATCACCACCCAGCAGTGACTGGCCCCCGCTCCGGCCCATATTGATTTCTCCAGCAGCGAAAATGACGGCTATTTTTTTGGCGCCGTTGAAAGGTAGTGGCGCCTTGGTCTTAGCATAGGTTTTAAAACTCACTTCCGGGTATTGGCTTTTTAGCAAACCATGCAGTTCATCTTCATAACCAAGGCTGTCAATCATTTTCGCTTTTACATACTCTTCCAGCGCCAACGGCGATTGGTCAAGTATTTTTTTGACTTCCCGGGCGTCCAGTTTGCGGTTGGTGGCGATACCGGCGATCACAGCCCGATACAAATCATCAATCAGGGCCTGCATTGATTCGCGGTGCGCCGGGGTCATGTGATCTTCGCTGAAGGTGTTGCTGGCGGTCTTATAATCGCCGATATGGAAGATCTGAGCTTGAATGCCCAGTTTGGAAAGGGTGTTTTTTAAAAAAACAGCTTCGGCGCCGATACCGCTGATTGACAACATTCCGCCCTTAAACATGATCACCTTGTCGGCAAACGAAGCCAAATAATATTCCTTCAAACCGCCATCAATGATAAAAGCCATGACCGGTTTTTTGCTGCGCGAAAAATTCTTGAGCAGACGGCCGATTTCCTCAATCTTGGCGAAACCGGTTTCCAGAGACGATATCCTGAGCAGCACGCCCTTGATACGTTCATCCATGGCCGCCCGTTCCAATTGATACCATAAATCCTGGATGGAGATCGCTGCACTGGAAATGCCGGGGAAACGAATTGGCGCGGTGTCGGCCAAAGGCCCGGACAGTTCGATTTTCAGATACGCTTTTTCGGGAACATAGGGTTCCTGGTTGAACTGCAGATAGATAAAACCGCCGATAATGAACAGGCCCAACAAAATAACGATGACTACCAGCAGGGCTATGAGAGCGCCTCGTTTCATGATAACTCCTCGAGTATGTTGACTTGCAAAGAGTATTATACTGATTTTTTCAGAATAAAGTTTAGAACCTTTATTTTTATACTAAGGTTCTTATATTCCCCCTTGCTACGCAGGGGAGGTTAGGTTGGCAACTATTCCATTACGGATTGGAATTGCATGCGCTACGGCGGTAATTCAGCCAAATAGCCAAGGCTATGATTCCCCCACCGCTAAGGAGGCGCAGCCAGTCGGCATGTTCTCCGAAAAGCAGCAGCGAGACCAAAACGGCCAGTGGGACCTTGACATTGTTGAAAACAGCCAGAGTGCCGGCCTCGACTCGTGTGGCGCCGACATTCCACAGGAAAAACCCCAGTCCGGAAGCCAGTAGCCCCAAATACAACAGGACCAGCAGCTGGCTGGCGTCCAAGCGCAGATGGAGCGGGCCTGAAAAAAACAGCATGGCCAGCAGCGCGGCAGCCGTCCCGCCCAGGTAAAGCCAGGCAAAGCCATCGCGGTCCTTCCAGTTTTTGTCCGGGGGGAGCAGATGCCGGTAGCAGACCTGGCCGACAGCGAAACAGATATTGGATGCCTGTACCAGGAAAAAACCGGAGATTAGGTTTTTGTTTTGCCAGGTTGAATACACAATGACCGCGGTCCCGGCCACGGCCAGCAGCGCCGTCCAAAAATGAAGTGGCCGAAAGCGTTTTCCCCAGAGGTCGTCGGCCGCGGCCACGTAAAGCGGAGTGAAAATAGTGAACAGGGCCACCTGGTGGGCGGCCAAAAAACCGAATGATTGAATGTAAAAAACATACATCAGCCCGAACTCGACCATGCCGATCATGAAAAGGCGGAAGGTAATGGCTGGAGAGGTTTTTCGCGGTTTCAGCAGCGGCAGAAAAAGGAGGAATGAGAGGGCCAGGCGAACAAATGCCACAAAATTGGCATCCAGGCCACCGAGATATTTCTTGATCAGGCCGAAGGAAAAGGCCCAAACCAGCGAAGCGATCAGCAAAAGCGCCATACCTTGACTATAGCAGATTCGCCCGATTTTGCAAAAAATATCTAAACAACATGACAGACATCAAAAATCCCCCCGGCTGCGCCACCCCCTTAAATAAAGGGGGTTAAGAAAAAAGCAATATTGCTAGTGTAGTGCGTCACTAATAACTTGACATTTAAAAGGATATATGTTATGCTTGTTTCAAATGAATATATCGGAACGCATTACTTTAGATCCTCAAGAACAGGCAACTATCCGACTCTGGGCTCAC
>Ga0209540_10000127_pt1 | contig 99258 bp, 90 predicted proteins | sample BarGraIncu01121A_FD_184501 | JGI IMG/M metagenome (GOLD analysis project Ga0209540, IMG submission 184501) | Arctic peat soil microbial communities from Barrow, Alaska - Barrow Graham LP Incubations 011-21A (SPAdes) (version 2) | ecosystem: Environmental > Terrestrial > Soil > Wetlands > Peat... | reverse complement strand
GTGAGCCCAGAGTCGGATAGTTGCCTGTTCTTGAGGATCTAAAGTAATGCGTTCCGATATATTCATTTGAAACAAGCATAACATATATCCTTTTAAATGTCAAGTTATTAGTGACGCACTACACTAGCTATTTGTAATTAGCTAAGAAATGTTTTTGCGGCTGGACAGACTTATATGGTTCTAGCGATAACCAAAAGTAAAATTCTGGACGAGAAACCGTCTTTCATTACATATCCACAATAAAATCACACCCGTCGGTTGACATTTCAATGTACTCCCCCTAAAATCCCATCATGGGGATAGTATCATCCGTGGACATGTTTCTGAGGTTATATTCCAACCCGCCGCCGAAAGGGATTTTGGCCTTTCCTTTTGGCTAAACCGAACACAATGAATTCCTCCATTTCGCTCCGACGCTTGCAGCTGCCGCTCCTCCTGCTGATCGCCCTTCTCCTGCGCCTGCAGGGCTGGTATCCGTTCAATGTCAGTGATGAAAACACAATTCTGAACATGGTCTGGGGACTTCACCTCAATCCTTTCCCTCCCGGCATGCCCCCTCCTTTGCCCGGCTATCCGCCCCTGTTCATCTATCTCAATTTTTTCCTTTCCCTGCTCTACAAGGAACTCCTTGTCTTTCTGGGTGTCTTCGCCTCCGCCGGAGAATATCTTGCCTCGCCCTTAGCCCAGGCTTTTACTTATAAAACCGGACAGATTCTGGTCGCGTTTCTGGGAACGTTCCATGTCGCCGTAGTCTGGAAGATCGGCCTGGAGTTCTTTGACCGGCGGGTGGCCTGGCTGGCGGGGCTCCTTGTGGCATTTCATCCCCACCTCATTTTCAACAGCCACATTTTCAAGTCGGATGTTCCGCTGGCCCTTTTCTTCGCTCTCCTTCTTCTCTATGCTCTCCGCTTCCTCAGAAACTTAGGAACAAAGGATTTCCTTGCCGTTTGTTTCGTCGCCGGATTGACCACCGCCTGCAAGTTCAACGGCGCGGTGGAAGTCCTCCTCATCCCCTTTATTCTCTGGGCCGCCCGCAGGAAGCTGGCTCCCAGACGTTGGTGGCGGCTTCTGCTCCTCTCTCCTCTTTTCGGGTTGTTCGGTTTTCTGGTTGGAGCACCCAACTGGGTGGTCCACCCCGTGAAGAGTTTCCTTTTTGCCTTTCGCTACGCCTTCTTTCATTTCCGGGAATTCACCTTTTATGACCCGGTTTCCTCCACCTATGGCCGTTATGCCGTCGACCTCTGGCAAACCCTGGGACCCATATTCGTGCTTTTATTCCTGCTGGGCATCCTCTTTGCTTTCCTGCGCCGAAAAAGCGAGGAAATGACGATCGTTCTTTCCCTTCTCTTGTATTTCCTTGTTCAAGGCAGTTCAGTCTTCTATGGCACCCGCATCATCCTTCCGCTGTATGGGGGAGTCGCTTTGATCATCGCCAAGGCGGCCTTCTGGGACCTCTATCCTTTTTTTAAAAAACCCTTGCTCCGCCGGGCCTTTGCGATCATGGTTTTCTCAGCGGCAGCCCTGCTTTCTTTAGGGAATATCCGGGATTCCGTCTCGTTATTCAACCTATGGAAAAGCACTTCGACCTGGAAGGAAGCCTTGATTTTCCGGAGAGAACACATCCCTTCGGCGTTTTCCTTCGGCCGGGAAATGTTTACTCCCGGTGTGGCGGGAGATTGGGGCAAATGGGACATTTCCGACATTCCTTCCCGATTATTTCACGGCCCAAATGCCCTTCCGTTCCTTAGCACCGGACTTCTGACCGATTATGTCCTAAAACACTCCCGTAACGACATTATGAAGGAGAATTTACGAACACGGCTTCAGGAGTATCGGGTTTTCCACCATATCTCCAAGCCCACCTTCAGCCCTTGGGATGGGGACATTCTCTTATGGTACCGGCCCCATCCCCGTATCCTCGCCTATGCTCCCGGCAAGAAGACTTTTCCCCTGCCGCGCCTTTTCTCTTCTCATAAGCTGACCACTCTATTCCTTCCCCTTCAGCCCTATGAAAAGGACCCCGGTTTTTTCCCCCTGGAAGGCGCCTTCTTCGGGAAATGGATTCTGTCCTCCAGGCTTATGGGGGCCATATCCGTGACTCTCTTTTGTCCGGAGGGAGAAATCGAAGCCAAAGTGAAAGTGAACAGCCGGGAAACCCTCCTCAGGGCATCCCGGGGCGCTGCGGAAAGCGTCTTCCCTGCGCCAGTTCCTCTCGCCTTCCAGAAATCCCCCCTTTATCGCATCGAGGCACGGCTGCCCGAGAAACATCCTCCGGCTTTCCTTTTGGTTCAAGAACGACCCTCCGTTCCTTCTTCGGGAACGCCCCTTCTCTCCAGTCCTCTTGAGGGGGATCCACCCGCCATGTTCTCCTCAGAGGCGCCTCCAGGCTGGGTCAGGGAATTCTACCGCCGGACGGGGATCGACCTCTCTCTTCTCTCCATGACCCAGGAGGTCATACTTTGGGAGAATCCGGAACGCTCGCTTCTGCCCTTTGCATCGGAGTGGACGGTTCTCTCCCGGGGAGTGTATCGCTGGGAGATGGAGGCCGAACCTCTTTCAGAGGAAGTCCCCGGGAGCGACCCGCCTCCTTTCGAAATAGTTTTCTTTCGTGGGGATCGCCTTGAAACACGGACTCTGGTCTGGGAAAAGATCGACGGCGGACGTTTCGTGGTATTTCTGGAAAACCCGGAGGAGAAAATCTTCCTGCGGGTCAAAACCGGGGATTTTCGGAAACGGAACCTTCTCCTCCGTCTCCTCCGTTTCCGCCCGGATTACCTTCGTTCCCTCCGCCAGGGGATGATTCCCCGGATTCCGTCGCAATAAAAATGCTGATCACGAAGCCAGCGAAGAACTGAAGCTGTTGGGCTATATCAAATGATTTCTTTTTCATGTTATAATAAGTCTGTTAAAAATCGATTTTTTTAAGGAAAATTTCCTAAAAAATGGACGGCCTGCGGATTGTCCTTCTTTTTTTTTGAACTTGCCGCGGAGGATAGCGCGATACAATGAGGGTTCTGGTCATCATTCCGGCTTTTAATGAAGCCGCAAATATTACCCAGGTCATTACTTCGTTGCATGCGGAATTCCCCACTGCCGACCTGCTGGTGGTTAATGACGGTTCATTGGACCAAACCGGCCAGCAAGCTGAAAAAACCGGCCTAGCCCGGGTGATCCATTTACCCTGCAACCTGGGCATCGGTGGGTCGGTGCAGACCGGCTTCATCTTCGCTGTTCGTCATAAATACGATGTGGCTCTGCAGTTTGACGGCGACGGACAGCACTTGGCCGCGGAGATTCCCTTGTTGCTGGAACCCCTGTACAAGGATGAAGCCGACGTAGTCATCGGTTCCCGTTTCTACTCCAACAGCCAAGGTTTTAAATCTTCCCCGCTGCGGCGCATCGGCATCAAGATCTTTTCTTTGCTCAATTCCCTGATCATCAAGCAAAAAATCACCGACAATACCTCAGGTTTTCGCGCCTATAACAAAAAGTCATTCACTTTTCTGGCCGAGTCCTATCCGGCTGATTACCCGGAGCCCGAAGCCGTGATCATGCTGGGGAAAAATGGTTTTCGCCTGCTGGAGGTGGAGTCGCGCATGCGTGAGCGGCAGGGGGGGCAGTCTTCGATCCGCGGTTTCAGGAGCGTTTATTATATGCTGAAGGTTCTTTTGGGGATTTTCATGGGGGCGTTGCGCCCCCGGATAAAGAGGGGGTGAACTGTGGCGCAGAATATCTATCCATCGCGAATTCAAGTGTTGGCCATTATCGGCAGCATTTTATTCCTGATTTTCATCATTGAACTGATCCGGAAAAGAAAAATCAAAGAGGAATACGGTCTGTTGTGGATTTTTTTCAGCTTGGTCTTTATCGTCATTTCCCTGTGGCGTCAGGGGCTGGAAGTCCTTTCACGCCTGCTGGGCATTTTTTATGCCCCGGCGGCCTTCCTGCTGATCCTGATTATAGCCATGTTATTGATCCTGATACAGTATTCCCTGGTCATTTCCCGCTTAAGTGAACATTACAAAGCGTTGAACCAACAAATAGGCATCCTGAGATTGGAACTCAAGGAATTGAACGATCGCGTCGCCCATCTCGACGATGAAAAGCGGAGAAAGGAAAGCCGCTGAGCATTCATTTTTTAGGTGAATTTCCTGTTTTGCCGCCATTCTGGGATTGATCCGTTTCGATCACGCAAGATCATTTCGCTGCCTTCGGGGAAGAGATTCAACATCTACCAGAAAAAACAGGATCGGATCTAGGGTTCCAGCTTTCTAGCCTTGCGCACCGAACTGGTGAATTTTAGCGCCTCGGCCTTGACGCTCTCCTTGCCCTTGTCGCTGACCGCAGTCAATGCGTAGTCATACTCCGTTTGCTGCCGGATCTCGATTGAGTGATCCTCCAGGAAATTGGTCGCGGCGTCGACTGTTGTCCACAGGGTGAAGCTGCTGGAGGGCTGTCCGCTCAGTTTGCGGTAGACATTATAGCCTTGCACCGTGATTTTCCCGTCGGAGTTGGCCGGATTGGGCGCCCAGCGGATCAGGTTGTATGCGTAAAACTCGTTTCCGAGGTTGTCGACTCCACGCACCTGGTAGTCGAACAGGTCCTCCTTGAGGACACCGTTCTTGTCGATATGGAACAGCACCGAAGGGCTGACTTCGGCCAAAATCTCCCACGAATCGGCCGTTTTCAACTTGCGATATATCCGGTACTTGGCCAGTGTGATGTTCCAGTCGGCCCAGCGGGTGTCGAATGCCCAGGTGATCTTGCGAAAATACTGGACGGTGAACAGGTTCCGGTTGATGATCAACTCGGTTTTCAGGTCCACTGCCGCCAGGGGGATGTTCAGGTAATTGGCTTCCACACTGAGCGGAGGCTGGATCACCACTTCGGGTGGTGGTATTGGTATTGTGTCCTGGGGATCAAAAAGAGCGACGAACACGTCGTTGTTATCGGACAAATCGGTCCAGGCGGCGACGGCACCAACCGAGGGGCTGTAATCGATGCTCGGATGATAACAGTGGTAGCTGCTGGTCAGGGGCACGGCATTTCCCAGTTTTCCGTCCCGGGCGGTGGTGTATACAATGTTGTAGCTGCAGTTGCGGTAGATATAAAGAAAACCATCCTCGTAGGGGCAAACATCGGTAAAATAGAGATTGTGATCATGATGGTCACCGACATCGCTGATGACCTGCGGACTTTCCCAGCCGCCGTTCCGACGGTACGAAGCCCAGTAGCTGGACCCCTGCATGAAATAAAAGCAGGAGAGAATGTCGTTACGAGAATTGACCGCTATTACTGGTCGGAAAGTCCAGGCATTGAGGTTGTCAATTATTGCGGGTTGCGTCCAGTTTCCGTTACCGCGGTCATTGCTCATCATCGTGTAAAAATAGTCCTCCCCGGTACTAGCTATGTAAAGGTTATCCTGCCAGACGGCATAAATCTCTCCATTAGGGCCGGCCGTCAGGTCGCAATACTTGGACCCGAAGGGCGTATTCGAGATGTTCACCGGACCTGACCAGCCGTTTTGATATACCGCCACATAAGCATCGGGGAACGTCGAGTTCCCCCGCGTCCAGGCGACAGCGATGCGGCCGTTGGTGGTTGTCGTGATCGAAGGCGAACCCATATCGTAACCGCCGACCTGCGAAACGGTAATGGGCGTTGTCCAGGATCCCTGGTATTGGGCGAAGCGGATGCAGTTGAATGTCTGATCATGCCAGGCCGCCACGAATCCCCCATTCACTCCTTTGGCAATGCGGGGATAGGCGTTGCTTCCCGACTGGCCGCTGATGCCCTCGGGGGACGACCACTGCCCGTTGCGACGGATAGAGAAATACACATGCTCATTTCCGCCCGAGAACTTCTCCACCCAGATTGCTCCGATTTCTCCCGCCGCATTGATGGCGATGCAGACATCTTCAGAAGGAGAAGGGGAATTCGAAATGTTTTCCACATCCGCGGAAACGAACCGCGCGGAAATAACTCCCAGCAGCAGTAAAAAGAAAACGATTCGCCAACGCATGACTGCATTATAAAATGCCCAAGGGCATTTGTCAAGGCGGCCCTTGACTTTTAATGAATTCCCGGTAAAATGAAAAATCTGAGTTTCTCGCCTGGAATTCATAAGAGGGCGAGAATTTTCAGCAAAATGAAAACCAATACAACCTGCGCGATTTCTATCCTGCTGCTTGTCACTTTCTCCGCGATTTTCCCGAATATTGGATGTCGTCGCCCCGATACGGCGAAAGTTCTAAACACCCCCCAGCCGATTGTTGACTGGCTGGGCAACCACCGCACCTACCGTCTCTTTCTTCCCCGGAAAGAAAAAAATCCGCTTCCGCTACTTGTTTATTTCCACGGAGTCCGCTCGGAGGGATTCAAGAAAATTCCCGCCCTGAAAAAATACACCGGGGCACCGATCGAAGAGACTGGCCTGATTCCCTTCTGCCGCGCCAATGGCATCGCCCTGCTCGTGCCCGACGCCCTGTACGAATACCGTTTCCTGAACAGCACTTGCAAAGGCTGGGTGATCGAGAAAGAAATGGACGGGATTGAGAAAATGATCGACAGTGTCACCCTGCGCTATCCCATTGCCAAACAAAAAATCTATCTGGCCGGATTATCGGCCGGAGCGGTATTCAGTCACTTCCTGGCCAACCGCCGTCCCTATTTCTACAACGGCATCGTCTCCCACTCCCAGGCCTATGTCAGCGATCAGGGAACAATCCTGGAACCGGCGGTGAAAGGGCCGCAGTTCGGAGTCATCTTCGCCTACAACAAAATGGATTACGGGGAGCTGATCGCATTCTGCATCGCATCGGAGCAGAAATACCGCCAAGCAGGCTACCGGACCGCTCTGCTCAAAGACCTGTCCCCACCATGGCATCAGTGGTCAGCGGCAAACAACCGCCGGTTCTGGCGTCTGCTGCAGAAACTGGGACGACGTCCCTAAAGCCCCGTTACAGAGGGATAGCGCATCCGGTAGAGAGTCATCGTACTTGTCCCATACGCGGAATTTCTTGAGCGGGACGAGGTTGGCGGCGATCGGACCGAAACGGCACCGGATCCAAACCATCTCCGCATAAATGAAAACCCCAGTTTGAAAGCCGAAGTGTAGAAAGCGGCGCGCCTGGAAAAGAATAAAAAGAAACATCAGCCGAAGTTCGTTTACTACCGGCTGCTGCAGGGCGTAAAGAACCTGTTTACCGGTGTGAAAAGAATGTTCCTTTTCCGCTGGAAACGCAGAGCCAGAAAGGCTTTACTTAAAACCTACCCTCCCATGCTCCCCTTCCTTGTCAACCCAACTGCACTTGCTTATGACATGGAGTATGGATTATGAAAAAAAGGGGTGACGCCAGTTCACATGGCATTGACATTTCAGATAATTATCCTCAAAATGCAAACATGAGACAAATGGATTTTCCTATAAGTCCCATGCGGAGATTTTTTGTGAAAATGTCGGTTGTCTTGGTCGGCCTGCTGATCGGTTTGGTGATGGCCGAAATCGTTCTGCGGATCTACTACCATTCCCGCGAGGACCGGACCGTATACTGGAAGAACAAAGAGGGCTTCCGCGACGTCGACCACTCGGTGGCCAAGCCCCCTGGTACCCTGCGCGTCGCCTTTCAGGGCGATTCGTTCACCTACGGGGAGGGGGTCGATTTTAAACAAATTTTTTCGACGCGGGTCGGAGAAATCCTGCAGCGGAAAATGCCGGGCAGGAAAGTCGAAACTCTCAATTTCGGCATCCGCGGTCTCGACGTGTTCGGCGACCTGCACAATATCCGGGAACACGTGCTGAAGTACGATCCCGACGAGATCGTATTTAGTTACGTGCTCAACGATTTTTCCGACAAGCGCATGGACAGGGAGTTCATCGGCGCCATCCGCCGGGAGGTCGACCGCTTCAAGATCTTCCGTTGGTTCGAAAAATATTCGAAGCTGGCCTATTTTACTGACTGGGGCCTGTACCAGCTCTTTTCCGACGCCCGCCGCATGCACATGCAATGGCTGAATGATTCGTTCGATCCGGCCAAAAATCCCCGCTACCACGAAATGAAGGATGCCTTGGAGGAGATCGTCCGGATCGTCAGCCGCAAAAGTAGCGTCGTCGTTTTCTTCCCCTATCTGGTCGCCCCCGACGAAGAGCACATTGGCTTCTACAACCGGGCCAAACATCTGGTCAAGTCCCTCTGTGACGAATACAAATGCCCGTTTCTCGAGGTGCTCCCGCTGCTCAAATCAAGGCCTTACTATAGATGGTGGGTCAGTGCCGACAACCACCACCCCAATGCCGAGGCGCACCGGCTCATCGCTGAAGCAATTGCCGCGAAGATCCTGGAAAATCCCAATTAAGAGACCGTTTAGGTTGTCCGCTTAGATGAAAAAGCAATGAAAAAGCAAGAACAAAAAAGACAGGAAATATTGACAAGGCGGCTGATTTATGTAAAAATCAAATTTTCTTCTGATAAATATTCTTGAAAATCATGGAGGTCGAAGTATGAATTTTAAAAAAACAGGTATGTTTTTACTGGCTGTGCTGGCCATGGCTGTGCTGTCTATGGCCGCAACGGAGAATATCAAGGCGAAATGCCCCAATAAAGTGGCCGTGGTTGTGGAGACGGTCAAGGCGGCGGTTTTTCTGGAATACCAGTTTTCCGGTCAAGGGCAAGCGGAAATCGTTGCCGTCAAAAGCCCGGTCAGTGGTTTGCTTTCTGAAATCAAGGTGAGCGAAGGCAGCCTGGTTGATGCAGGCCAGGACCTGGTCGTGTTGAAGGCCGGCATGAGCGAAGAAATCAAAAAACTGGCAGCGGAAACCGTTAAAATGAAAAAAATTCTGACCGCCCGTCAGAACCGGAAGATGAAAAATGAAAAAGCCATTCAGGCCGCGGCAAAAAATTATCAAAAAGCCCTGGACCTGCTGAATGAAAAAAAGGCTCTGACTATTCAGATCATCAAGGCGCCGTTGGCCGGAATCGTTCATCTGATCATGGCTGTTGGCAGCGAGACGGCCGCCAATGCCCTGCTGCTGGAAATCTCCAATCCACGGCAGATGTTGTTCAAAATTTCCCTGACCACTTCTGATAAAGGGTTATTGGCAGTTGGAGATAAATTTGCCGGAACGACTGACGGCTTCAACGGTGCAGTCGCGGCTGATGTCATTGCTGTCAGCAAAGGCCAGGCCACGTTCAGGGTGGACAATGATAAATATAAAAACCAGGTCAAGGAAGGTGTCACTTTCACTTTTAAAAAGCTGCAGGCCCAGCATGCCGAAGCCATCGTAATCCCGACCTCTGCCGTTCAGCATGACAGCCTGGGTGATTTTGTCTACGTGGTCGAAAAGAAAAAAGCCAAAAAACTGTATGTGACCCTTGAAGCGAGCAAAGCAGGCAAAACCATGGTTTTAAAGGGACTGACCGTGGATACGCCGCTCATCATTTCCGGGTTCGAATGTTTGGCCAACGGCAAGAAAATCCGTATTGTCAATCAGGAAGAATTGGCCAAAACGGCGGCGAAAGCGAAAAAATTCCCCCAGACCGACATAAGCCGCTTCCGGGTTGGACTGATCTTTGGACGATTCACCGTCAATGACCAGAATCTGCGGGGATTCTATCCCCACTGGTTCCAGAATATCCCGGGCATCGAATTGTCGGTCCATACCCTATACAACGTCGACGTCTGGGCGTCCTACAAGATTTACACCGACGAACAGAAAACCACCTACTACGAGAATCCGGTTAAATTCAAACTGGTACCCCTTTCGGTCGGTCTCCGCTACCGCCCCCTGAAATGGCGATTCATCGAGCCGTTCGTCGGAGCCGGGCTCAATTTTTATTCCTATTCGGAGACGATCAGCGGCGAAACCGCCCTGGAAAACACCAAGGGCAAAGCGACCGGCTTCCATCTCCAGGGCGGTTCCTATTTCCACGCCCCCAGCACCTTCCTGAGAAAAATTTTACTGAAACACAATATCTTCCTCCTGGGAGAAATTTTCCTGAAATACAACATCGTCAAGAAAACCCTGGTCGACGTGCTTCCGGACGGGACCGACAAACTCGACCTCGGCGGATTCGAAATGGGCGTTGGCTTGGTCGTGAAATTTTAGTAAGTAAACGCAGATGATTAAGAAATTTATTTTCTCTCTGCTCTTACTGGGGCTGGTCCTGGCGATCAGCGCCCAGACAATCGATCAGTTTCAGATTCCCAACGTCGGGGCGCCGGGCGCCAGCGGAGTAAAGGTTCCATCCATCGCCACCAATTCCCGCGGCGACATTATGGTTGTATTCCGCACCCGGGACCAGTCGATGATGTATTATTTCATAAAGAAATCCACTGGTGCGGTCACCCAGGCGCGCATACCGGAAGCCAAGGACAAAGATATTGTGTTCTCAAGTGTAGTTGCGACCGCCGATGACAATTTTCACGCTGTCTGGGGGGAATGGATAAAAGGGATCGGAGTGTTCTATACCGATTTCAACATCGCAACCGAAACCTGGACCGCGCCTTTGCGGCTGTATTCCAAATATCCCGAGGATATGCACCTGCGGGTCAATCCGCTGAATAACGACCTCGTCATGTGCACGGTTTTGCGCGAGGCCAACTTTGCCAAAAACATATACGTCACCTTCCGCAAGGACGGCCAGACGACCTGGAGCGACGAGATCAACCTCACTAACATGCCTGGGGGAAAATCAGCTACAAACCCATACGCCCATTTTGATGAAGCGGGCTATTTGCACGTGGTGTGGAAGGAGGACCGGGGGGCGGACGACCTGATCGTAAAAGTGGGGTTAATCAAAAAGGACGCCGCCGGCACCTACACGCTGGTGGACAAGCAATGGGCGACATCGGCCTACACAGGCTGGCATTTCCTCCCTTCCATTGCCATGACGGGCACCAAGGGGATTATAACTTTTATGTGGAAGCAGCAGGGCGGATATTTTTATTTGCCCTACGAACGGAGCGGCGACAAGCTGGTGTTCGACCAGAAAAACGTCACCAAGATCGTGGCCGCGCCGGTATTGCCGAATTATATGTTCTATTCGAAAGCCATCGCTCACGGCGACGAGATCATGTTTGCCTACCTGGACCTGCAGCACAAACTGCAGCTGCTGCGCTGGAAGGACGGGCTGTGGATCGACAGCCAGCCCATCACCCTGGGAAATATGGAGATCAACAAGGGGCCCTTCAATCTCTGGGCCGATCCCAACATCGGCCTTCTGGCCACCTGGTATACCGAGGCCAGCAATGGGGACGGCAGTTCCTTCTATTGCATCTATAATTACCCGAAGCCGACGATCCGGCCTCCGGTCAACATCACCTATGAAAAAAAGCTGGAGCGGAGCTTATTCCATGGTTACTACCTGTATACAGTGAAATGGGCGGACAACCCCTACAACATCGAGAAGAAAGTGGCGGTGATCAAGTTCAACATTTATCGCCGGGCCAAAGGGAGCAGCGACAAGTGGCTGCTCGCCGGCTCAGTTGTGGGAACCGTTTTCGTTTTTCCCGATAAAAACGGGATCACGGCGAAATCCAATTTAGAATACACGGTTACTGCCGTGAACGAGAAGAACATCGAAAGCAAGATTCAGCAGGACGGAGTGGTCCAGAAGTTTAGGAGATCCACCGCCGAGTTGCCCCGCACCAAGTGATGTTTTTCATTTTCCTGGCTGTTCGAGAATACATGCGCGAAGCCTTTTTCGGGCGAATGAGTCCAGTTTTCCAGATGGCTCTGGCCCATCAAAAAACCTGAGACCGCGATGCTAGCATTCGTCACTGGCGCGTCGGGATTCATCGGCAGCCATCTGGCCCGGGTCCTGAAGGCCGGCGGTTGGGAAGTCCGGGCTTTTGTCCACAGGACGCCAATTGCTGAAATTCCGGGCGTGACATCCGTGACCGGGAACATCCTGGACGCAACGGCGCTGGAAACGGCAATGGCCGGTGCTGACGTCGTGTTCCATCTGGCCGCCGCCGTCGGATCGGTCGTGACCGACCCGCATATGTTCCGGAAGGTCAATGTCGGCGGCACGGAAGCGGTGCTCGCGGCGGCCCGGCGGGCGGGCGTGGGACGCGTTGTCCATTTCAGTTCAATCGGAGTTTTAGGCGCTGTAAAGGCCGGGGACATTGCGGATGAAGATTATCCCGCCGCTCCCCGGACGCTCTACGACCGGACGAAGTTAGAGGCCGAGGCGGCCGTTCTCATGGCCGCGGCGGGCGGGCTCGACGTTGTCATCGTCCGTCCCGGTTGGACCTACGGGCCCGGTGATCGCCGGACGTTCAAGTTCATCCATGCCGTCTGCCACCGGAAGTTCGCCCTCGTCGCGGGCGCGCCAGGCCGCCAGACTCCTGTTTATATCGAAGATCTCACATCGGGTACTCTCCTCGCGGCCGAAAAGGGGCGCTCGGGTGCGGTCTATCACCTCGCCGGCGATGAGATCCTGACTGCCGAGGAGATGACTCGCATCGTGGCGGCGGCCTGCGGGGTCGCGAGCCCGCGCCTCAAGCTGCCCAAGGGACTTGCCCTGGCGGCGGCGTTCATCCTGGAGAAAGCATTCGGATTGGTGAAAAAAGAAACCCCCCTCAATCGCGGCAAGCTCGCTTTTTTCCTCGACCCGAAGGCGATGTCTTCCGCCCGGGCTAAAAGCGAGCTCGGCTACGCGCCGGCGACGGATTTCCGGACTGGAGCCGCGCTGGCGATCGCCTGGTACCGGGAGAACGGCTGGCTCTGATGGTTAGCGCTATCTTAGTTTCCTAATTGCTGGGATCGTGATCCGCTTGCAAGTTTTTATCTGCGTTTCATCTCAATATCAAAATAAGAAATCAGCTGCCAACGGGCGGTTCGCCGCGGCGGTCCTGGATTTTCAGGATCCGGGCGCCCCGGGCGAAGGCATATTCCGGAAGCGAGCCGGAGACAACCGAGCCTGCCCCGACGACGGAATGGGAGCCGATCGTGACCCCGTCGAGGACGATGACGCCGGCTCCGAGCCACACATCGTCGCCGATGTGGATGCCGCCTTTGGCGAGTGACGGCTGGAGCATGATGGGCTTCGAGACGTCGGTGAAGCTGTGGTTCCCCCCCGCTACGAGGTAGCAGTTCCCGGCGAGAAAGCAGTACCGGCCGAGCGTGATCTCGGTCTCGGAGAGCAGCGTGCAGTTGGCCGAGACGTTCGTGCAGTCGCCGAGCCGGATAGATCCCTCCTTGCAGCTCAGGATCGCGTTGCGGCCGATATAGGCATTCTCGCCGACGCTGATGCCGTCGTTTTCCTCGCCCTTGGCGTCGAGGACCGCGAAGTCGTCGATGACAACACCGGCACCGATGTGGATCTTGTGCGGGTGCCTGAAGGTCAGGTAGCGGCCGAAGACGGCTCCTTTGCCCACTTCGCCCAACAGGGAGGGATAGAGCGCCTTCCTCAGCGCGTAGCCGAGCGCCCCTGAAACGCTGGAGAGCCAGGTCAGGAGTTCGTATTGCAGGAAGGCGATCGGCCCGCGCCGGCCCACGAAGATATCCTTGTACTTGCCACCGAGGGACTTCTGCCCGTCACCGAGCTCCTTCTGAATGCTTCCGTAAACATCCTTGGCCATGCTCACCTCACCATGGTCTTTCTTTTTGCTGCCTGCCCTGCTGATTCCATATTGCTCCTTTTTGGAAAAAAAATAATTCTTTTGGAACGGTCACAAAACGAGTTTACTGATTGGAAAATTAATTTTGCCAATGATGGGATTTTAGGGAAAGTATATTAAAATGTCAACCAACGGGTGTGCGGGCAATCTTTTTTAGGCCAATAAAACGCTGGGACGGACCGTGAAACTCTGAATTCGCTCGCCACGCCGCCGGCTCCGAAAAATCCACAAAAAAACCGTAGGCTTAGAGGTATCCCAAGGACTTGAAATATTCCAGTTCTTCCCGGCTCAGGGATCTGAGGTCCGCCCTGGCTGCCTCGGTAGCCTTCGCCTGGTTATTGCGTAACCACCACAAGAAGCGCAAGTGCAGGAAACTGGCCAGGTCGGGCTGCGATTGAATCCGCGAACGGGATGGCTCACTGAACAGGTTATAAAGGTCCTCCCAATTGCGCTTGAGGTAGTTAATGTAGTACCACTGGTTCCAGGCAACGGCGTAGATCTGGTAATCTCTAAATCCCTGTGTTACCATCATGCCTCCGGTCCTGGGTTGGCGGCCATTGAGGATAGAGGAGAAACTGGAGATATCGAAGGGCCCATCCTGGCCCGTCAGGATTTTATAAAGTGTGGGAAATATGGCTCCCGTTTGTACCAGCGATCCGATTTCCCCCTTCAGCCCGCAGGATGCGGGAAATTTGATGACCAGTGGCACATGAGTAGTTTCTGCATAAACGTTGTAACCGTGGCCCCAGGCGCCATGTTCATAACAACCCTCGCCGTGATCTGCCAGGAGTATAATCAGGCTGTCATCGTAACGCTTACTTTTTTTCAGGATATCGATGGCCTGTCCGAACAGTGAATCCACGTAATTGATACAGGAATCATAGTCGTCAATAACATCCTGTATCTCCTCCGGAGAGTAGGGCTTGTCATTCTGGGTAATTTGGCGAATGACGAGATCCTTTTTCTGGCGGATAATCTTTTTATACTGGTTCTGAAAGGGCGGGGGTGGGACAATGGGGAAGTGCGGTTCCATGAAATGCAAGTAGGAGAAACGGGGGGTAGGGCTGGCCTGGATCCAGTCTCCAAACGCATTCACAAGCTTGTGACTTTGACCAAAGCGGAAATCCTGCAGGAATTGTTTGTAGTGATCTACACCGCGAACGAATCCGGATCGATTGGAGACGTGGGCATTGGCAGTAAAAACTGCGGTCGCATATCCCATGTTCTTTAGAAACTGGGGGAGTGTCAGTATCTTTTTATTGAGTATATCAAGCATGCTCAATATCTGGTGGTGGTTAGGATAGAGTCCAGTGAAGATCGACCCAACCGCCGCCGGCGTATAACTGGCGTTGCTAAAGGCTTGTTTGAAAACGAGGCTGTCCTTGGCAAATTCAGAGATGCGCGGGGCTGTGTCCCGGTTGTAGCCGTATAACTTCAGGTGATTGGCTTGGCAGCCATCCAGAAGAAAGATAAAGATGTCTTTGATTTTTTTCTTGTCAATGGGTGGGGTGGCTTCTGAAACCCCCAGGCCTCTTTTTTGCGTCTTATCGGCACGGTACCAAAGGTGGGAAATGTTGGCCGCTCCCTGAAGGCAACGGATACTTGCTACAAAAGGTGTAGAGGAACTGTAAGAGAAAATGGTCTTTTTCTCTGAAACAGAAAGCGTTTGGGAAATGGGCGCGGACAATTCACGAGCATCGACAATTCCAAAGGAACGAGCTTTGAGAAATGCCTGGCCCTGGAATTCGAAATCGACGCGCCCAGGCAATAGATAAACATTGAATCCTTCCGCTTCCTTCAGTTCGCGAAGGTCCTGGCTGGCGAAGCGGGCACCTTTTTTCTGCAGATAGAGAGCGCGCAGGTGAAAGCTCTTGTCCGCCAATGCAAAACGTATCTGATTGAATCCCTTTCGCAGCTGGGTGCAGGAGAATGAGTAGCCTGAGAATTTTGGGGAAGCGGCAAGGGTGACGGCCAACTGCTCATTGACAAATACTTGGATTATCCCGGGAGCGGCGCAGCGATAAACAATGTGTACGAATTTCCGTGCGGCAGGTTCTTTCAGAAAAAAAGCAATCGCCGGGTTCGAGTCACTGGCAACGAGATCGCTGTCATTGGCGACAAATCCCCGCCAAATGTTGGCCGGAGTGGCATAATTAGACTGTTCTCCTTCCCAGTTGAGCCAATATTTTGACTGGTTGAGGAGATCAATACGTTCTTTTGCATTGGAATGGCAAGCGGATAATATAAACGCAGTCAGGACAACAGTAAAAAAAAATCGATTATTCAAAATATTGATATTCATAATACGAAACTCACAGTGAGGATCTTCACCCCAAATGAAAGCAGAGTATAGCACATGGCCGATAGACCTGCAACCCTGATTTTATCATCACCCATAATGTTTTATCTCAATCCCTATATTGAACTTACTTGAATTATTTTACCCGGTACTGTAGACGATGTAAGTGATTTTTGATAGAATAGGAAGTATGATTATTCTTGGTATTTCAGCATTTTATCATGATAGCGCGGTATGCTTGCTAAAGGACGGCGAAATAATTTTCGCGGCGCAGGAAGAACGCTTTTCCAGAAAAAAACAAGATGCCGGTTTCCCTGAAAAAGCTTTGCAGGCCGCCCTTGATTATACCGGCATTTCCCGCGCTGATATTGATTATGTTGTTTTTTACGAAAAACCGTTTATTAAGTTTGACCGCTTAATATCAACTTTTATGCAGTTCGCTCCGGCCGGAGCGCAAAGTTTTTTAAAAGTTGTGCCGGTGTGGGCCAAAGAAAAGCTCTTTATGAAAGAAATTATCAGAGAAAAAGTTGCGGCCCCGAAGGCCGAGATACTTTTTACTACGCACCATGAATCTCATATTGCCTCGGCTTTTTATCCTTCGCCCTTCGCAGAAGCCGCCATTATTACCGTTGACGGTGTTGGCGAATGGGACACCCTGACCATAGCTCACGGTAAAGGCCGTGATTTTGAGGTATTAAAGAGAATATCTTTTCCCCATTCCCTTGGCCTGCTCTATTCGGCTTTTACTTATTTCACCGGTTTTAAGGTAAATTCCGGCGAGTATAAACTCATGGGGCTTGCCCCATACGGTGAGCCGGTTTACCGAGATATTATTTTAAAAAATCTTGTTGATGTCAAAGAAGACGGTTCATTTCGCGTAAATCTGAAATATTTTAAGTACCATACCGGCCTGACCATGACCGGCCGCAGATTTGAAAAACTATTCAATATCAAGCGCCGCCTTCCCGAAACCCCTCTCCGTAAAGAAGACATGGATTTGGCCGCTTCCATCCAGATCGTGCTGGAAGAAATACTGGGGAAAATAGTGATTACCGCCAAAAAGATCGCGCCCAGTGACAACCTCTGCCTGGCCGGCGGCGTGGCTTTAAATTGCGTGACAAACGGTAAAATATTAAAAAAACAGATTTTTAAAAACATCTGGATCCAGCCCGCGGCCGGTGATGCCGGCGGCGCTTTGGGCGCGGCGCTGGCGGTCTGGCATAAAAAGCTCAAAATGGAACGCAAGCCGCAGCCGGGAAAAGACTCGCAGCGGGGCTCTTTCCTCGGGCCGGATTATTCTCCCGGGTATATTAAAAAATTTCTTGACAGCAATAACATAAAGTACAGCGAAATTTCCCCTGCAGAAGCGCCAAGGAAAGTGGCCGAATTGATCAATGCTGAAAAAGTAGTTGGTTTTTTCCAGGGACGCATGGAGTTCGGACCCCGGGCCCTTGGCGGCCGCAGCATTATCGGGGATGCCCGCTCTGAAAAAATGCAATCGCTCATGAACCTGAAAATAAAATTTCGTGAATCGTTCCGGCCCTTTGCCCCCTCCATGCTCGAGGAACAGGTTGGGGAATATTTTGATTTTGATGCTCCTTCGCCCTATATGCTTTTGGTTTATGATATCAAAGAAAAATACCGCTGCCAGATAAACGATGCGGATAAAAAGAAAAAAGGCATAGATAAATTGTATATAAAAAGGTCGTGCGTGCCGGCTGTTACCCATGTCGATTTTTCGGCCCGCCTGCACACGGTCAACCAGGAAGTCAGCCCTTATTATTATGCTGTCATTAAGGAATTTTATAAGCTCACCGGTTGCCCGATCATTATCAACACTTCCTTTAATGTCCGCGGCGAGCCGATCATCAATTCTCCCGAAGACGCCTACCGCTGTTTTATGCGCACCAACATCGATTATCTTGTGCTGGAAAATTATTTTCTCGACAAGCAGCAAATGGAAGCACTTAAAGGTGATTCCGATTGGCAAAAGGAGTTTCAGTTAGATTAATGAAAAAAATAAATTATTCAGCCAAAAACATCCGCATATTTTTAATGTTGCTGACCGCTTTTTCAGCCCTTATCCTTTGGCGGGGGTTCAAGGGCGTTGAAGAGCTGCTGAAAATAAAAATAGTGGTTACCATCGCTGTTGTTGCCTTGTTTTTTGCCATTCTTCCCCGCTTGTTCGCACCGGTTTATAAGGTAATAATGATCGCCAGCGGCTTTGTCGGCAACACGATATTTCTTGTCATTGCCGCGACGGTATTTTTTTTACTGCTTACCCCGCTCGCCCTAGTCATGCGCCTGTTCGGAAAAGTATTCATGGCCTCACGTTATGATAAATCGGCTGCGTCCTATTTTGAAAGTCCGCAAACTGCTCAGGGTTACGATAAACAATATTAATTTTGGAGAAAAACAATGGCCAAAATAGGCATTCTGAAAGAACTTTGGGATTTCATTAAACATAACAAGAAATTCTGGCTGATTCCAGTGATCGTGATCCTGGTTTTGCTCGGTTTATTGATCTTCCTTTCGGCCGGCAGCCCCTTTGCCCCATTTATTTACACACTTTTTTAAGTAAGCCATGACAATATCCCAGAGTAATAAGTTTAATTTCAAAAAAAACGAAGCTGTTTGAAGAAGTTCAGACACATATTAGACTATTACATTTGTTTGAAATCCAGATATGTATATGATAAAATGTTCTTATGAACGAAAACCTCCCCCCCCGAATGTCGGTCTGCGGGGTCATCCCGACCAGAAACGAAGAAGGCGGCATCGCTGACGTGATTCGATTGACCAGGCCATTTGTCGATGATATCTATGTCGTCGACGGACACTCCAAAGATCGCACCAGGGAAATCGCCGCGGCCGAAGGCGCTAAGGTCATTCTGGACAACGGCAAGGGCAAAGGTGACGGCATTCGCACGGCCATCAACAAGATTGATTTCGACATCCTGGTTTTTATCGATGCCGATGGTTCGCACGATCCCCAAGACATTCCCAAGATGGTCGCCCCTATCAAAGAAGGCCGGGCCGACATGGTTGTGGGTTCGCGCGGTCTCGGCGGCAGTGATGAGTTGCATGGGGACATCCCGAAATTGCTGCGCATGATCGGTTCGGATATCATTCTGATCGCCATTAATTACCGCTGGAAATGCTCGTTGACCGATAGTCAGAACGGATTTCGGGCCATCCGGACCAAGGCCGCCCGCGATCTGAATCTCAAAGAGAACATCACAACCATCGAACAGGAAATGACGATGAAATGCCTGAAAAAGGGCTATAAAGTGGAAGAAATCCCAGCCCATGAATACGCCCGGAAGCACGGGCAGTCCTCGATTCGGCTCGGGAAAGTCTGGGTCCGCTATATCTGGAGCGCCGTCAAGAACTTATTCTAAAACAGCCTCGAAATTGAATATAAAAAAATATGCCTTTCTGGCAAAAAATATCTTCAAGGCCAACCTGGGGCGGCTGAGCCAACCATATAAGCTCACCTTCGCCTTGACCTCCAAGTGCAATTACCGTTGCCAGACCTGCAATATCTGGCAGAAGTCTCCCCAAAATGAACTATCCGCGGCTGAGATCGAGCGCTTGTTCAAAAAGGCTCCCGGTTTCTCCTGGATCGACCTGACTGGCGGCGAAATTTTCTTGCGCAAGGATTTCCTGGATATCGTCGAGATCATCCTTGCCACATGCCCTCAACTCTTGCTCCTGCATTTCCCCACCAACGGCTATTTGACCGAGACCATTGTTTCTGCGGTCCGGAAAATCGCCCAATGGAAACCGGAAAAGCTCATTCTTACCATCAGCATGGATGGGGATGAGCTGATGAATGATCAGATCCGCGGTATTCCCGGAGGTTGGCGACACCAGATCGAGACCTTCAAACGCTTGCGCGAAGTGCCCGGCGTCTGGACCGTCCTGGGCATGACCGTCTCGGCCCTGAACGCCGGACAGTTCGAAAGGGCTTTTCAAGCGGCCAAAAAAGAATACCCGCCGCTCAACTACGATGATTTCCACATCAATATCGCCCATATCTCCCCGCATTATTATGGCAAAACCGATACGGATTTAATCTCCGGCAGCGAAAAGGCCATGGCCGAAACGGTTCAAAATTATCTGAAAGTTAGAACATTCGCGCTGGACCCTGTCTCCTTTCTGGAAAAGCAATACTTGAAAAAGGTAGGACAATACCTCCAAACCAAGAAAACTCCCATCCGCTGCCAAACCCTGAGTTCCTCATGTTTTTTGGACGCCACAGGGGCCGTGTATCCATGCAGCATGTATGATCGCTGTCTCGGGAATATCCGTGAATGGGACTATGATCTGTTGGCGTTGTGGAATTCGGAAGCTGCACGCCGGCTGCAAGGGGAGATCTGGGAGTTCAACTGTCCCCAATGTTGGACCCCCTGCGAGGCGTATCAGAGTATATTGGGATCGCTCTTGAGACGCAAACATGGCCGGAAATAGCAAAAAAACAGTCATTCTTCTTGTTTTGATTGTATTGGCCGGGCTGGGGGTTCGCTTTTATGGTTTGGGTTGGGGCCTCCCTTATCATTTTCATTCCGACGAATTTCTTTTGGCCGCCAACACTGAAAAATTGCGCACGGCCCCTTCGGTGATCCAGCTGATCAGGGAGGAATCCAAATTCTTATTGTATCCGCCGCTTCTCATGTTTCTCAATATCGGCCTGGTTTCAGCATCCACCCTTTTTCATCCTTTTTCTCACAGCGAACCGGCCAGCTTGAAGCTTTTTTATCTGCTCGCCAGGGGAATTGCCGCGGGGTTCGGCTTGGCGACGGTCTTCTTACTTTATTTTCTTGGCTCGCGGCTCTATTCGCGAACCACCGGCCTGCTGGCCGCCTTCTTCCTGGCTTTCACGGTGCTCCATGTCCGGGATTCCCACTTTTTCTGCACCGACGTGCCCATGACATTCTTCCTGGTACTGATTCTCTATCTTTGTGTCGACATCGTGGAGAAGAAAAACCAAAAAGCTTATCTCCTCACCGGAATCGTGACCGGAATCGCCATCGCCACTAAACAGACCGCCCTGCTGGTGATCCCGGTGATCCTGATCGCGCACCTGATGTCCCTCTGGAGAGGCCGGGGACATTCTTTGCGGGAGCGCTGGCTGGCCCTGCGCTCGCGCGCCTCCCTGAAGAAACTGGCCATCGTTCTCGTGATCACTGCTCTCGCCTTCCTGATCGCCAATCCTTTTGTGGTTATGAATCCAGCCAAATTCTTCGCCAGGTCCATAGAAACTTTCGAATATGTCAAGGGCGCGAACCAACCCCAGTGGACTTTTCAATTTACCGGCGCGACCGTCGGGTACTGGTTCACCAATCTGCTCTATTATGGCATGGGCCCGGCCCTTGAGATCGTTTGCCTGTTGGGAGTCTTGTGGGCCCTGGGGAAGAGAAAATGGACGGATGGGCTCGTTCTTTTGTTTTTAGCGATCTATTTCGTCATATTCGGCTTTGGCTATATGAAGTTCATCCGCTACGCCATTCCACTGCTGCCTTTCCTCTGTCTTCTGGGTGCGCGCTTCGCCACTGAGCTTTATGAAATTATCAAACCAAGGGCTCTTCGTCTCATCTTCTTGATCGGGATGGTCGTTGTGGGCGTCCTCACGGTTTTTTACACCTTGGCCTACCTGAACATTTACAAACAGGGCGATGTCCGCATCCAGGCTTCCCGTTGGCTCCATGCGAATATCCCCCTGGAATCGACCGTCCTGATCGACATTTCCTATGCCACCCCGCTGCTGGGGGACATGTTCTTTCATCCCCAATTTTACGACAGCTATACGGTGGGGTTCGGCCAGGACTATTATGTCAAGGATGATTTTTATAAAATCAAGGTGTTAAACCTCTTCACCTACGCCTCCGCATCCCTCAACCCGCCCGACAAATTCAGGAAATATGTCCGGGAGCGGCTGGCCGATGCGGACTATATCATCATGAGCGATGAGCATTCCGAGCAGTATGCCTTCCGACCGCGGGAATATCCAGCGGTAGTTCAATTCTTCCATCGGCTCTACGCGGAAAAACTAGGCTTTCGGCTTATCAAGACCTTCGCTGTCCAGCCCGCTTTTTTGGGAAGAACCATCAACGACGACCGCTCGGAATTGACTTTTCGGCTCTTTGACCATCCCAAGGTCAGGATCTTCCAAAGAGTCAGACCGGAGGTTGCAACCCAACTGTTCCCTGCGAATGGCGGTCAGTTCCCGATTTCGACCGGAAAACTAAAAGCGCCCTGATATGAAAATCGTACTAATCAATCCTTACCCGAAGGACAGCGAGGGGATCAACGAGGCCACCATCTATCCCCCTATCGGACTGGCCTACCTGGCGTCATACCTGAGGCGCGAGGGCTTTCACGATATCGAAATCATCGATGCCAACATCCGGCGTATCGACAACGAGCAGCTACTCAAGCATTTAAAGCGGGTAAACCCTGACATCGTCGGCGTTCACGTGAACGTGGTGCTTGGAGGCAGCGGCGTCGAGTTGTGCCGGATGGTCGCACGGGAACTGCCGGCCAGGGTCTTCATCGGCGGTCCGTTGTCGTCCTCCAACCCGGCCGAGATGCTGAAGCTTTCCGGGGCCGAGGCTGCCGTCATCGGCGAAGGGGAGGTGCGGTTCGCAGAGATCTGCAAAGGCGTGGATCCCTCGAGCCTTCCCGGCATCGCCTTCTGGCGGGGGAAAGTGATCGAAGTCAACCCTCCGGCGCCGCTTTTCGCGAACCTGGACGACCTGCCCTTCCCGGCCTACGACCTGCTGCCGCCATTCTCCCTGTACAAGGGCCGGGCCCGGAAAAAACCGGTCGGGGTCATCCTGACAAGCCGCGGCTGCCCCTATCAGTGCACCTACTGCAACAGCAGCGTCTTCGGAAAAAAGTTCCGGGCACGATCTCCTGAGAACGTCCTGCGGGAACTGGACCTGCTCGTCAATGACTTCGGCATCAGGCAGTTGGATGTCCTTGACGATAATTTCACTCTCGACATCCCGCGGGCCGAGGCCATCTTCGACGGGATCATTGCCCGTAAGTACAGGCTTTTTATCAACCTGCAGAACGGAGTCAGGGCGGACCGGATAAATGAGCGCATCATCCACAAGATGAAGCTCGCCGGTGTTTTCAAGGTTGGCGTCGGGGTTGAGTCCGGCGACGAGCGGATCCTGACGAGCATCAAGAAACAACTTTCACTTGACAAGGCCAAAGAAGTGATCCGCATGTTCCGGAAAGAGGGGATTCTGACTTCAGGATTCTTTATGATCGGTTTTCCGGAGGATACGCGGGAGAGCATCGAGAAGACGATCGATTTCGCGATCGAGGCCAACCCGACGGTCGCTAACTTTGCCCTCCTCCTGCCGTTCCCCGGTACGGAGATGTACCGGGAGCTGAAGGCCTCCGGCAACTTGAAGGACCCGGACAAGCTCTTTTACGATACCGGGTTCACTTCGGGCAAGATTCACTATACGAGCCCGAACCTGACGGAACAGGAACTGCTGCAGTACGAGAGCCTCGCCTACCGGCGGTTCAACTTCAGGTTCAGGAAGATGGTGGAAATCATCTTTTCCATCAGGTCGTTCGGTGAACTGGTCTGGATCATCGAGGCCGCCTTTCCCCTGATCAAGCAGATGTTCCATCGAACAGGTGTTTTGCTCAGCCGACGATGAGCGTCTTCCGGTTGGCGGAGAACTTCAGCTCGAACGAGGACTGCCCTTCGCGGGACGGATGTCACGGATGGCTCAGTTCTGGTGCCCCAAACGGTTCAGAAGTTTCCAGAAGCGCCCGTTGTTCGCGGAGGACCAGGCGTGGCCTCGGGGGGGAAGATCGCGCAAAAGAATCGTGCGGTAGCCGTTCTCGCGATAAACACGCTCCGAATCGATGCAGAAGCGGATCAAGTTCTGGTAATCGCCGAGATTGTAACAGAAGACCACCCCGAACTGCGGACCCTTCTTAGCGGGCGGGAGGATCTCTTCTGCTTGGTTGATATAGGCTTGGGAGTGAGAAATGATGGCGTTGTAGAAATATGGACGGCGGTTGGCCAGATAATGGCTTATGCCCGCGCCCGCGGAAAGCCCGGCGAGGTAGACCCGGCTGGGGTCGATGTTGGAATGGGCGATCACCGTGTCGATGATTTTCTCGACGCCGTCGATCTCCTTATCGATTAGCCAGCCAACGGACCGGCAGTTCAGGAATGTGTATTCGTACCTGGCCGTCGGGACGAGGAGGATGATGCCGCGGGCGCGACAGAACTGGATCAGGCCCGTTTCTTCGATCGGGCTACCGGTATAATTCTTCAGACCTGGGATCTTCTTGAAACCCGGGGAGATCACGCCGTGGAAATAGACCAGCAAGGGATGCCGGCGTCCCCTGCCCTCGGGAAGAAAAAGTCTGTAGGCGCGGGGATTGCCGGAATCATCGACCACCGGATAGGGGGTCTGGAGGACCTTGGCCGGCTGGAAGGGACGGCAGCCAGGAATGCTCAGGGCTAAGATCAGGAGTCCCAGCCATGGCCGGATCTTTTTCATGGCGTTAATCTCATTAGCATATCATCAGCAGGACCGCCGGCGAAAGCAACTGCAAGTAAAGAAACCAAAGGATTATGAACGAGATTGCTCCACGCCTGGAAGAATGAACGCGGCAGCGAGAGCATTCCCCATGATGAAAAACCTCTATGTCTAAAATGCAAACTGAACTTTTGGTAGTACACCGCTCTGTTGAGAAGGATCCAGTTAAAAAATTGCGCTTTCGTTGCCCTTGTCGTCGACGCAGGTGACGACATAGACGTAGTCACTGTCGGAAGGCACGTTGCGGTCCTCGTATCTTAAGACCGTTCCCGAAACCTCGGCGATGCGCGTCCACTTGGAGTTGTCCTCTCCCAGCGTTTCCCGGTAGACGCGCTGAGCGGTGACCGTGACCCCTCTTTGAATGTTCTCGGGGTTGGCCTCCCAAGTGAGGATGTTCAGGAAGTATCCGTGGAAGAAGCCGCGCTCTTCCTTTTTCTCCACCATGAGGTTGCTCGCGGAATTGACCCGGATCTTGCTGAAGGGCTCAACTTCGGCCGTGGTGATGAAAACGTTCGAAGGTTCACCGAAACTGTTCCAGACAATAAGCATCTTGTCGTAACCCGAATACAAGGCGAACATTTCGACACTTCTATCCGAAACCTGGGCGACCTGGTTCCATTGGGACGTGTTTTCGTCGAATTTCAAGAGGATGAGGATTCTGCCGGGGGTCATGGCCGCCGCGTAGAAAGCTGTGCCGTGTGAAACCAGTCGCGAAAAGAAGGTGTGCCAGGGTTGCATACAAAGGCCGATATTGAGGGGGATCAGGGGTCCCAGTTTATTGGTTGCGGGATCATAGAGCCTGGACAGGTATTGACCGTATGTAGAGGTGGCAAAGATGGTCATCACCTTGTCCTCGCTGTTGACGGCAACCTGAGGCAGGAAGGACCAGCCCGGGTCGGGGGACATGACGATCCAGTTAATTGGTCCATCCTGGTTGTTCGGAAGGAACGGAGCCAGGAAAATTACCAGGTTGTCTTGATCGTTCACTACGTGGTAATCGCTCTTCCAGACCACCCAGGCATTGTCGTTTGAGTCGACGGCAACGCAGGGCTGCGTCGAGCCTTGACCAGGATCCCGAGTCAGGTTGAAGGGCGACCCGAACCAGTTGTCGTTCTTGCCCTTGCGGTCGATGAAAATATCCTTGCTGAAGCCGACGGCCCCGCAGGCGACGGTGAGCACCTCGTCTGTGGAGCTTACGGTGAGGGAACTGGTCTGGTCGTATCTGCCGGTGATGGGAAGTTTTGCGGGAGTCGTCCATACGCCGTCCTTGAACGATGCATATACGGCTGCATTGGCGTTCTCCCACTCGCAATGAAAGCGGTCGGTGCTGTCGACCTGTATATTCGCATAGAGACTTGAAATGAGCGACGGCTGGTTGCCTCCGGCTATGGATGCTGGGGAGCTCCAAGTCCCGCCTTTCGCGCAGTAAACGTAATAATAACTGTTGCCCTCGGGACCTCTGAAAATAACCAGACGGTTTCCTCTGGAGTCCTCGGCAACACCGGGATGGCGCCAGTTTCCGGTGTTGTCCGCCGTGAGCTGGTCCGTCGAGATGACCTCGGAGCCTTCGACCCGGGGTTGTGTCGTTCCGGATGCACCAGTATTTTGATCAACAGGCCTATTGGTAATAGCAGTTGTCGGGTCATTCGCCCCAGAGGCGGCGCCAATGACTATCCCCACGGTGATGACGGAGATGGCCATAAGAATGACCGCAGGCAAAACAATTCTTCTCATAATAATTCTCCTAAAATATTTTTTTAAAGGTCATCATTATTATACAGGCATTTGGGTAAAAGTCAATGCTCGAATAGATGATGGCCCCTTATCCGGCATGAAGGTCATTTTAGCAAGGAGGCAGTCTGCAGATAGCGGGCGATAGCCTGGGCAAAAATCTTGTTTCCCAGGGCATTGGGGTGGACATTGCCTGCACTGATCCTGAGGTCCCGGGCTTTGTAGGACAGCATTTCGGCCAGGGGGTCAAAGACCAAAAAACCATAATCCAGGCAGAGCTTTTTCACGATTTCATGAATTTCCGTGAATAAATAATGATCCATTTCCGTCAATTCAGTGTGAATGACGAACAGTACCGGTATTTGCGGCTGGGTCAAGGTGCGGATTTTAGCGAACGCCGCGTTCAAGATATGCCAATTCTCTGCTTCCTGGTAGGCATAGAAGAAATACTGGTTGTAACCCTTTTTCAGAAATTTCAGGCCGTCCTTGGAATATTGGGGGCGCGTGTCGGCATTGGTCTTTTTCAAAAACAGACGATTTTTTATCAGCAGGTAAGTTTTAAAATGGGGCAGAAGCTTATCCATAAAACCGCTGCCGGTGGTTAAAAAGGAATTGTAGCCTTTATACGAGCTCAAGATCGTCCGCTGCCGACTCAAGACGCCGATATCATTCAAGCTGTAGCCGATGATGATCAAATCGGGCGAATACTTCAGGATCTTATCCTGGATCCTTTCCGCTTCCTGGGGGGTGTTGTAGCCCATCACGCCAAAGTTGATCACTTCCGCATGAGGGTTGGTCCTTTGCAACTCTCTTTCCAACTGTTTGGGCCACGTATTCTCCAGTTCCAGTCCCAGGCCGAAAGTGCAGGAATCCCCCACGGCGGCGATGCGGAAGACCCCGTTGGGTTTTTTCCGGGAATAATCTCTGTCCCGAATGCCGTCCTGATTGATCCTGTACCAGGCATTGTCCTCGAAGGCAACGCTTCCTGGCACCAGCTCATAGCCCATCAGCGGATTGGTCGTAAACCGATGGGTTTTCAAGGTCAGGGGGATGACAGTTGGACCGTTGAGCTTGTTCCAGAATATCCTGACCAAGACTTCGACGCCGACGAGGGTCAGTGCTGTCGCTATAAAAACAAGAAAAAAGCGCAGAAAAAACTTTTTCATTAATTTATTCCTTATTAAAAAATATTTTAGCACAGTCATACCCAGCGGGCAATATGGCGATTGTTGACAATAATCGTTTCATTTAGTAAGATTAATTTTGAGGCTTGATTCAAGGGAAGAGGGTTAAACCCCACAGCCCCCGCTGCCGTGACTGGACCAGGTTAGCCTGGAAGTATCTTTGAAAGTCTCAGCCACTGCCCCCGCGAATGGGGTGGGAAGGCTTTTTAAAGGTTCCGGAAGTCGGAAGACCTATCAGGTATCAACCCGATGCGCATTATCTGCGGAGGGCGGATAATGGTGATGCTCAAAGTCTTCATTTTTAGAGCCTTATAATAAATTTTCTGCGCTTTTAGCAAAGAAAATTTGTTATCTAAGGCTCTTATCCAGTTCAGCTGGGTCTGGAGGTCTGGCCATGCCGCGTATTTTATTGGTTTTTTGCTTGGGGTTTTCGTTCATGCTTTTTTCCGCGGAAAAAAAAGAAAAACCTTTGCTGGAAGAAAAAATCGAAGTTATCGGCAAGGTCCCCTTGACCCGGGCCCTGCAAAGTGTGACGATTTTTAGCGGCAAAGAGTTGGATTATTTAAAATTTGCTGGTTTGAAGGCGATTTTAAACCAAAGCCCGGGGATCTTGGTACTCAGTGCCGGTAACCCCGGTCAATTTGCCTATACTTTTGCCCGCGGCGCGGCGGTGAATCAAATGTTGTTTCTGGTGGACGGCTGCAAATTGTTTGACCCATCGAGTTCATTAGGGGGGAATTTTTCTTTTTTATCTCCCCAAGTCATCCAAAAAATTGAAATCATTCGTGGTCCGCTCAGCAATCTCTACGGTTCAAACGCCATGGGGGGGGTTGTGAACCTGATCACAAAAAAAAGTGACGGATTAGATTTTTCCCTGGCCCGGGGGAGTCATGATACTTATGAAGGTGATTTTAATTGGGGAGGAAAAAAATCCGCATTTAACTTTTCTTTAAACGGCCACTTTTTAAATTACAGCGATGGCCTGCTCAATGACAAACTGCAAAAACAGGGATTTTCCTTCCATTCAGCCTATGAAAAAGCCAATCTTAATTTAGGAATTTATTTGTTTGGCAATCTTGTCAATTCCGGCATCCCGATCAATTTGGGTTTACCCACCCCTGAACGGCACTATTGGCAAAAAAATTTACTGCTTTCCGCCCCTTTCAGTTATCGATTTGAAGAGCATTTTGATATTGAAAGTAAAATTTCTTTGCATTGGAATCAATATGAATTTTCCGATCCAAACGATACATGGAACTCATTTTATGCCAATCAATCATTTGTTAGCGCACTGACAGCCAAATTAAACGCCCTGTTTTGGGATAAATTGAAAATCATGGCCGGGATCGATTATTCCCTGCAAAAGATCGATAACCAAAGCAACGATGAATTGCTGCTTAAAGAAGCAAAAACCAATATTTTCTCTCATTTTTTAAGTGTCAATGCTGATTTAAACAAATTCCTCCTTTCTGCTTCTCTCCGCTTGGACAAGTATAAAAACCTGAAAACCGTTGTATCCCCGCAATTGGGAGTTTCATTCAATCTGTTGCCCAATCTCAAAATCCGGACTTCTTATGCGCAAAGTTTCCGGGCTCCGACATTGCCGGAATTGCTTAATCCCTATTGGGGCAATGCGGCATTGGTACCGGAAACCGGGAAATCCCTGGAATTTGGCATTGATTTCTATCTGCAATCGTTAGCCATGGGGATTACATATTTTGATTCCCAGTATTTGAATTTAATCGGTTACAATCCCATTACCTGGAAATTTGTCAATATCAATGAAGCCCTTAGCAAAGGAATCGAATTGAGTGTTAAAAAAGCCCTTTTAAAGCATTGGCAATGGGGGCTGGCTTATACATATTTAAAAACTTTGGACATGCAATATAACCGCGAACTTTTGCGGCGCCCGCGGCACACATTTTCCAGCCAACTCACCTATCAAAGTGCCAAGTTTGATATTTTTATTGAAATGGTTTATGTGGGCAGACGCCTTGATTATGATGAATTAGTTTGGTCGGTTGCGGAGAATCCTGCCTTCAACACGTTCAGTTTTGTTTTCAATTTTCCCGTTACAGACAAAATCACCTGGTTTTTAAATGTCAGTAATGCTTTCAACCGTCATTTTGAAGAAGTTTTAGGCTACCCGGCGCCTTTGCGCAGAATTTTGGTCGGCATCAAATATCAGGGGACAAAGTGAATTTTCGCATGTCCCAAGGAATGGCTATAAAAAAAATATTTTTATTTTTCAGCTTTTTTACATTTGCCAATATTATTTTTTCGCAAAGGGTTATATCTATGGCTCCGGCCCTGACCGAAATCGTTTTTGCTCTGGGTAAAGGTAATACGCTGGTTGGAGTCACGAAATTTTGTGATTATCCACCGCTTGCCAAAAAAATCGCGAAAGTAGGCGGTTTCCTGGATGTGAATATGGAAGCCCTACTGGCTTTGGCTCCGGAAATTGTCATTGCCTATCCCGAACAGTATTCCCAAGTGAAATTTTTAGAGTCACAGGCGCTTGTGCTGGTCGTGAAACACCAATGCCTGTCCGATTTGTTCAACTCTATTTTTGCGATCGGCCGCGCCCTGCATGCTGAAAATAGAGCCAAAAGCATGATTTTTGCCATTCAAAAAAAACTGACAGATATTACCGCTCATGCCGGCGGGAGAAAAAAAGCACGCACATTGATTATTGCCGGCCGCAACGCCGATGAACTGAAAAACATGTACATTATCGGCAGAAATGATTTCCTGAATGACCTCTTGGAAATAGCCGGTGGGGTTAATGCCTATCAGGGCGCTGTCAATTATCCCAATATATCGATGGAAACGGTTATTTTTCTGAACCCGGACTTCATACTTGAAATTTCAGCTCAATATGAGGGTATTACCGATGAAAAAGTATTTAAACTATGGAGTCCGTTCAAGATGCTCCTGGCTGTTCAGAACCAGCAAATAAAAATAATCAAACAATCATTTTGGCTAAGACCTGGACCGCGGGTCGGGTTGATTGCCGAGGAATTGGCCGGATTTTTTTCCTCAGCCATAAATTTAAAGAAATCTATTAATGCTGATTAATGCATGATTAAAGTAATCCACTTGTGTTATTCGCTTGGCCATAAACCCATTTTACAAAATGTGGATTTTTCTCTGAATGAAAATGATTTTGTCTTGATATTTGGACCGAATGGGGCGGGGAAATCAACCCTTTTGAAGTTATTGGCCGGAATTATTGTTGCCAAACAAGGGGATATTTTTATTGGCCGGAAAAATATTTTGCAGTATTCAAAAAAAGAATTAGCTACTCAAGTCGCTTATCTACCCCAGTTTGACGAATTCAGCTTGCCGCTTCTGGTCAGGGACATTTTACTTTCAGGCCGATATCCCTACCAGTCATTTTTCAGAAAATACTCCCGTCAGGATTATGAAATCTTTGAAAAAACCGTTGAACGCTTTGCATTGGAAGACTATGTCGATCGCAATATTCAAACATTAAGCGGCGGCGAAAGGAAAAAAGTTTTGCTGGCCAGCGCTTTCATTCAAGATGTCCCGCTCATTTTATTGGATGAGCCGTTAAATTTTTTAGACCCCGCCAGTGCTATGCAGGTCATAAAAATGCTCAAGGAAATGCATAACCAAGGGAAAACAATTCTGCTGGTTTCCCATTTAATCCAATATTTTTTTCCCCAGGCCAATAAAATGTTGGCCTTGAAAAATGGCAAAATCCACTATTTCGGTGCAAAAAAATTCTCCGCGCAGTTGTTTCAAGACATTTACCAGGTATCGGTAAAGCGTGTTTTTATAGAAAACAAGGAAATTATTTATATCAATGAGTAAAAAAATCTATTTGCTGGGCATTGTTGTCTTTTTATTATTGCTATTACTCCCGTTTTTGGGTATCGTCCCCGTCAATTGGCAAACTATTCTTAAAAAAAATTCCGGCAGCTTTATTTTTTGGCAATTGCGCGTTCCCCGCACCCTTTTGGGATTTGTGTCCGGCTCCATTTTGGCCCTGTCCGGCTTGGTCTGCCAAAATTTATTTAAAAACAATCTGGCCACTCCGGATCTTTTGGGTATTTCATCCGGCGCGGCCGCCGGCGCAGTTTTGGCACTGAAATTCAATCTTTATATTTCATTTTTAGGACTTGGCGGCTTAGTTTTATTTTCATATCTGGGCGCTTTGTCATCGGTATTATTTGTCTTGCTCCTTTCCCGCATGGTACGCAATACTTCGCTCTATACTTTTTTAATGTGTGGCGTGGCGCTCAATTTTTTTTATTCTGCGCTGATCGTATTTTTTCAATATTTATTCGATTTTTCCAACACCTTTTCACTCCTGCGCTGGCTGATGGGTGGAATCTCCGTGGTGGGTTATCATGAAATTATTTTTTTAAGTGTTTTGTTGCTGATTTTTCTGATTTTAATATTTTTCTTCAAGAGTGAATTTTTACTGGTCGCAGCCGGGGATCATTTCGCGCAAAGCCGTGGTTTGCCAGTGCATCATTTTAGAATCTATTCTTTTTTAGGATTAGCGTTTATTGTCGGCGCGGTTGTTTCAATTTGCGGTCCTATCGGGTTCATCGCCTTGATAGTGCCGCACATTTCACGACTATGGGGCAAGAGCAATTATAGCGCAGCAGTTGTTTTTTCTATTTTATTGGGTGGTGGTTTTTTGGTTCTGGCCGATTTTTTAGCGCGGATATTGATTCCCCCGGTTGATATTCCGGTTGGGATCATCACTTCCTTGTTTGGTGCGCCTTTCTTTTTATTGCTTATTATCTCGCAATTGAAAAAAGCAGAATAATTTTAGCAAAATTGAATAGCGCGAATAATTTTTTTGCTATAATAGCAATCAGGAAATTATTTTGCATAAGCATTACCCGGTGAAAAATGAAAACACACATTGAAATAAACAGAGCCAATTTGCTGCACAATTTAAAAGTGTTTAAAGAAATCACCAAAAAAAAAGTAATGTTTGTGGTCAAGGCCAATGCTTACGGGCATGGTTTAAGTGAAATTATCGAGATCAGCAAAGCGCTGCCTTATGTTGATTATTATGCCGTGGATTCTGTGTCGGAAGCCTTATTGATACATTCCCGGCAGCAAAAAAAACCGGTTTTAATTCTTGGTTGGAGCGACCCGGCCGAATTAACAGAATTAATTGCCAATGGTTTTGAGACGGTCATCCCTTCCACTGAGCAGGTACAATTAATCAGAGAAATTGCCAAAAAACTCAAACGCAAAGCTTTGGTTCACTTGAAAATTGAAACCGGCACCAATCGACTTGGTCTTGAGCCGGGAAAAGTTATCAAATTGCTGCGCAATTTTCCTGATCCACAACTGGAACTAAAAGGAATTTATTCACATTTTGCCAATATTGAGGATACCACCGATCCAACGTTTGCCCAACAACAACTGGCCCTTTTTAATCAAGTTCTTAAGCATGTCCCAGCGGCCAGAACACTCAAACATTTCTCAAGTTCGGCTTCCAGCCTTCTTTTTCCGGAAACATTCTTTGATATTGTGCGGGTGGGAATTTCGGCTTACGGGTACTGGCCTTCCAAGCAAACCCATGCCTTGTATTTGGAAAAAAATCAAAAAAAAATATTTTTTAAACCTGTTTTAAGCTGGCATGCAAAAGCAGCCCAAATCAAGCAGATCAAGAAAGGTTCGGCAATTGGCTATGGGCTTACCTATCGGACCTATAATAAAGTGAAAATCATTGTTGTCCCGGTGGGATATTACGATGGCTACGATCGGAAACTTTCCAATATCTCGCAAGTACTGGTTAATGGCGTTAAAGCTCCGGTTCGCGGCAGGGTTTGCATGAATATGTTTATGGTTGATGTTTCGCATGTAAAAAATGTAAAAATTGGCGATCGCGTGACTATTCTGGGGGAAGAGAACCATGAGCGAATTGATGCCGACATGCTGGCCGAATTAACCGGGACTATCAATTACGAAATATTGGCGCGGATTAATCCGTTAATTCCGAGATTTATTGTTTAAAATGTATGGCGATAAATCTATTTTTTAAGAACTTTTAATTTTTTTACATCGTTTATAGGTGTGTATGGAGATTACAGAAATTTTATTGAGGTGCAAAAATGGCGATCAGGAGGCTTGGAATATGTTAATTAATGCTTATTCCAAAGCGGTTTACAATATCGCCTTAAATTTTTTTGCCGATAAAGACATCGCCGCCGATGTAACCCAAGATATTTTTTTAAAAACTTATCATAATTTAGAAAAATTCAAAGAGGAAAAAAATTTCACTGCCTGGCTTTTTACCATTTCTCGAAATTACTGCATCGATTATTGGCGGAAAAATAAAAAATATTTTTTAAATAATCAGGAATTAGATGAAAAAATTAGTATCCCTGACCCGACTCCAGAAGACAATTTAATCAGGGAATCCGAAATTGTGGAATTGAGAAAAAAAATAGCGCAATTGGAACCCGAATTAAGGATAATATTGATTTTACGCGACATTCAGGATTTGTCTTATCAGGAAATCGCCTCCAAATTTTCCATCCCCGAAGGCACGGTGAAATCTCGCATCAATCGGGCCCGACTAAAGTTGGCCCAGTCCTTTATTGGGGGGGAACAATGATCCATAAATGCAAAGAAATCGAATCCTTGCTTTCGGCTTATCTTGAAAATGAATTGTCCCCAGAGGAGTCGGTGAAAATTGCTCAGCATCTTGCGTCTTGCCCCCATTGTCTTAATTTGAAAGAAAAAATAGAAGAAATATTACCGAAATTGTCGGATCTGCAAGAAGAAGTGCCATTTTTTCTAAAAAACAGGCTTTTTAATATACCGGAAATTTCAGAAAAAAAGAAATTTGCTAAAATTATTTATTTCCCCAAATGGCTGGCCGCTGCAGTTGGAACAATTATCCTGTTTTTAAATCTGTTTTATTTTACCAACATTTTTCCGTCGGTCAATCGCGAGATGCATTCGGTGATCGGCTCAATAGAAACATTTGTTGTTCAAACCGGAGGCTGGTTTGAGAAAATAAAAGAATCCAAAGATTTGCTTTTGTTCACTTTTTTTAATAAAAAAACCAGTGAAAGCAAAGATGAAAAAATGAATTCGGACTTCAATTTGAATAAGGGATTAACTAAAGGAGGAAAAAATGGCTAATAATCAAGGGCTAAGCAAGGATCAAAAAGAGAAAAATCCATCTTTGGCCGCTTTTCTGGCGATATTTCCCGGCATGGGGGCCATTTATAATGGCAACATCATCAAGGGTATTACTTACATGTTGATTTTTACAATATTAATTGTTTTGACTGACAATGCCCAAGACCCTGACGCGGTTGTCTTTGGCTTGATGATCGCCGGATTTTTTATTTTTCAAATTATTGACAGTTACAATGAAGCGACCAAAATCAATCAGAATGTATTGAACGAGCAAAATCCCTCGCGTTATAAAGAAGACATTTCATTGTTTTCGGCAATCATTGTGCTTGTGATTGGCATTGTTTTTCAATTGGCTAATTTTGATTTAATCACCTTTCGCCAGGTTACGCGCTTATGGCCGCTGGTACTGATTATTTTTGGTATCAAGATTGTTTATAACTATTTTAAAAGAGAGGAGAACAAAAATGGCAAAAGCTAAAAAAGAATCACTTTTCTGGGGATCCATTATTCTGGTTTTGGGCGTGCTTTTTTTAATGAAAAATTTTGGTTTGGAAATTGATGTCTGGCACTTAATCGGGAAATATTGGCCATTGATCTTAATTTATATTGGCGTGAAAAATATTTACCTTTTTACAAAAAAAACTCAATGAAAAAAAAAGAAATTGTTATTATTGTTTTATTGATAGTTTTTGGCTTCATCTACAATGCCATTGAGAAAGGCAAAACCAAATTCATGGACGATTTTTCTCTGTATTTTAACGAAAAACGCTTAATTAGTGAACAATATATAGAGTTTCCTCAAAAAGAAAGGATTTTTCCAACGACAAATAAAATTACAATTAATAATCCGGCTGGTGAAATAACTATTAATAAATCTGCCGACAGTCAGATTCATCTTTTGTCTTTTTTTAGAATTTATTTTTTGAAAAAGGGTGATGTGAAGAAAATCAGTCAAAATGCCCGTGTCATTGCTAAAATTGAAAACAATGAATTGAAAATTTCCGGGGAGTATTTGTCTGCTTTTCCATTTAAACAGTTGAGAATACGTTTTCAGTTATTGGTTCCCGAAGGCGTTATTTTGGCTGTCAGCAATCATGAAGGCAATGTTTCCATCCGCCACAGCGGCAAAAATATTTTTCTGCAGCAAGAAAATGGTAATGTGATTTTAGAAGATATTCCTTCCTCAGTACAAATGGAAATTGGGCGCGGCCAACTGCATGTGAAAAACATAGCAGGAAATATTGCCATAGATGCGCAGCAAACCGATATTTTGTTGGAAAACGTGTCGGCGTTGCGCCTTAAAGGCAGGCATGGAAATTACACGCTGAAAAAAATCAAAAGCAATGTTTATATAGAACATGCTTATGGGGACATCTCTTTGGATGGTGCCGAACAAGCGGAAATATTCGGGCGCCATAGCAAGATAGTGGTTCGCAATATTAAAAATGGCATCAAGCTTACCAATGCTTTCGAGAGTATTGTACTTGAAAACATTATTGGCGATATCCATCTGTCGAGCCGATCGAGTAAAATAGAAATTCGCCATGTTAATGCCAAGAACATGGTGATTGAAAATTCATTTGCTGATATCGCTATTGCGGATTATTCGGGAGAAACTCTGAATGTACTTTTAAAAAATGGGAATTTTGATTTTCAGAGCAAAACCATCGCCGCCAGATTGAATATAGAATCTCGCTACGCGAAAATAAACCTTGCTCTGGGAGTTTTAACAGATCCGATTTTCAACATTAAAACAATACATGGCCGGATATATAACAATTCGCCTATTGCCTTGGATATCTTTGGAGAAAATGACGAAAGTTTTGCCAATCGCAGTGGCCAAAAACCCGAAATTATCATTAATAATATTTATGGCGATATCTATTTAAAATAAATCATTTAATATTGATTTTATTGTCCAAATGTTATATTTTTGAGCCTTGATGAAAAAAATAATTACTCTGCCAAATATATTAAGTTTGTTACGCATATTTATGATTCCGCTAATTGTCTTTTTAATGATAAATGTCAATGACCAGATCTTTGCTTATTTGATCGTTGTTTATGTCTTTACCGTGTTTCTGGATTTTTTGGATGGATTCATTGCCCGTAATTTTTATCAAGAAAGCGATTTGGGCAAAATCATTGATCCGCTGGCAGATAAAATTTTAGTCATTTCCATGATGCTCACCCTGACCATCAAATTTGATTTCCCGTTATGGTTGGCTATTTTTATTGTGTTGCGTGATGTCTTGATTTTATGGGCCAGTTTTTTACTATTTAGGGGCAAGAAGATTGTTAAACCTTCTTTGCTGATCGGAAAGTTTACTTTCGGGTTGTTGAGTCTGTTGATTTTTGTTTTTATTATTGATCTTCATGAAAAAATCAATTTACTTTTACTTAAACGATTTTTAATTGTTCTGAGCTCTGTTTTTTTATTGTGGTCTTGGTTTGAATATTTTTTAGTATATATGCGAGAGAAAAATGAGCAAAAAAAACTTAATTTTAATAGTTGATGATGAAGAAGAGATTCGCTTGTTGTTAAAAGAATTTCTTGAAAATAAAGGTTTTGAAGTATTGGTGGCCGAAGATGGCCAAAAAGCTCTGGAGTTGGCCGAAAAACATATTCCGGATTTGATAATCACAGACTTATTGCTGCCCAAAGAACATGGCATTAATGTGATGCATGAAATTAAAGACCGTTTTTTCATCCCTATTATTGCCATATCGGGAATTTATAAAAAAGATGAAATTAAAGAAAAAATCGATGATATTTATTTAGATGGATTTTATGAAAAACCATTGAATCTTGGAAAATTGTTCAAAGGTATTCAAGCAATTCTTAATGGATGATTTGTTTAACTCGTTTACTGGATTTTTAAACAAAAAGTATCCCGGACAAAAAATACTTAAAATACCGATTAATGCAGGTTTTTCCTGTCCTAATCGGGATGGTTTCTTCTCAAAAGAAGGTTGTATTTTTTGCGACTCATTTGCCGCAGGCCCAATTCGTACTGCTCACAGCTCTATTGAACAACAAATCGAAAAATATATTGCAGTACATCCTGACAAGAAATATATAGCTTATTTTCAATCGCATAGTAATACTTATGGTCACATTTCAGAATTGAGGCGAAAATTTGAAATAGTTTTTAAATATGAGAATATTGTCGGGCTTTTTATCGGAACTCGCCCTGATATAATTTCTGCCCCGGCTTTTTTACTTTTAAAGGAATTAAATCAACGTATATATCTGACTGTCGAGCTGGGCTTACAATCGATACATGCTCAGAGTTTATTGCTTTTAAAGCGCAACCATTCTTACCAGCAATTCCTGGATACCTTTCAGAAATTGCAAGCCTTAAAAATTGACACGGTCATTCACTTAATCATTGGCATTCCCGGCGAAACCCGCGAACAGATGCTGGCAACCATAAGGGAAATGAATCGCTTAAAACCCAAAGGTATTAAGTTTCATTTGTTGCATGTTTTAAAAAACACTACTTTATATCGACAATACCTAAAAACACCATTTCCATTGCTCAGCCAGGATGAATATGGTGATCTTATTGTTTTCCTCCTTGAACACCTTGATCCGGATATTGTGATTCATCGACTTACGGCGGAAAGAGAAAGAGAAATATTTTATGCGCCGGAATGGGCGTTGAATAAACAAGCTGTTTTAAACTCAATCAAGCTGAAAATGAAAAAAGCAGATACTTTTCAGGGCCACCGATATATCCTGCCCTCAAACTTCGTTGACAAAAAAACGAAATAGTGTAAAAATAATTCAGAAATTTGAGAAATAGGATATCAATGGGAAAACGCATAATTGAGTCGCCGATTCCGTTTGTTTTGAGAAAAATATTTATTGAGAAAAGCAGTGGTGAACTTAGATTAAAAGGTGAAAATTTTGAGAAAAATCTGTATTTTAACGAAGGCAATCTTTGTTTTGCCAAAACCAATGTTCTTTATGAACGACTGGGTGAAATACTTTTTAAAATCGGCAAAATTAATCAAACTCAATTTTGGGATATCCACAAGTTGCTTTCTGGTCAAAACGAAAAAATTGGCAACATTATGGTTAAAAACAATTTTATTAGTCAAAAAGATTTATATTTTGGATTAATCTATCAAATAAGGACTATCGCCCTTTCAACATTTTCTTTAACCAGTGGGGAATGGGAGTTTTCTTCCGTGCTTCCCGACATTCCTGAAGATTCAAAGGTTAAAATCGAATTACCGGTGATTTTTTCCGAAGGAATTCAACGTTTTAAGAGTTTACCTTTATTTAAAAACAATTTTTTCTATCGTTCTTTGCTGCTAAAACCCATCTCAATCGAAATAGAAAGTTTTATTAGTTCCGCAGAAATTGATTTTTACAAAGAGTTGGGGAACCATTCTCCTGCGCAGGCCGGGCAGGTGGCTGCCAAGATGAATGTTCCAGATGAAATTTATTGGCAAAAACTAATGCTCTTTTTTTTGCTAAATATTTTAGAATTTACCGATATTGCCGTTGATAAAGAAATAAGTAAAAATATTGAAGAATTGATTGCACTTTATGAGAAATTAAAAACGAAAGAAATTGATTATTATGAGTTGTTCAATTTAAAAAACACGGTGATTTTTAATGAAATCAAGGATGTTTATTATCAATATGCGAAAAAATTTCACCCTGACCGCTTTGGTGATGCTCCGGATCCTGAATTAAAGGAAAAAGCCAATTTTGTTTTTGCGCGCATTAATAAAGCGTTTGAAATTCTCAGCAATGAAGAAAAACGGCGCGAATATGACACTAAGGGTTATAAGGAGATCCAAAATATGGATAAAGTCAGCGTGAATTTGATTGAAAAGGCCAATTTGTTTTATCGGAAGGCCAAAACCTTATATTCCCAAAAAAGATTTTGGGAAGCCTCCAGTCTTTTGGAAGAGGCCGTGAGGAATGATGCAAGCAAAGCGTCTTATTTTCTTTTATTGGGTTTGAGCCAGTCCAATATTCTGACTTTGCGGCGAGCTGCCGAAAAGAATTTTCAAAAAGTTGTCGAAATGGAACCATGGAATGCGGAACCTTTGGCGGCCTTGGGATTATTATTCTTATCGGAAAAATTGGGAAAAAGGGCGGAAGGTTTTTTTAGAAAAGCATTAGCGATTGATCCGGACCATGAATTAGCGCGAAACAAAATCGCCGAATTAACGAGTGGCAATAAAAAACAATCGCTGTTTTCTGTTTTCAAAAAAAAGAAATAAGTTTTATCACCCCCATATTTTGTGTTTTTGGCGAGCTTAATGTTGACATTTAGCGTTTTTAGGGTAAAATAGCCAGCGATATGGAATTTAACTCCTAGGGGGGAACAGTTGGATATTCTTTTTGCAGCGACTGAAGCCGTGCCGTTTGCAAAAACCGGAGGACTGGCGGATGTGGCCGGAATTCTGCCGAAAGTCCTGGCTAATAGCGAAATGGTATCTTTAATAATTCCGGAATATATGACAAAAAAAATTCAAGGGCTTTCTCTAGAAATTGTAGATTCTTTCTTCATTCAAATCGGCTCCCAATCCTTTCAGGCCAAAATAAAAAAAGTAAAAATTTTGCCCCGCTTTACAGTATATTTTGTTTCTCAAGAATTTTTTTTTGCGAGGGAATTTCTTTATGGAGGTCCTTCCGGTGAATATCCTGATAATTTTCTCAGGTTTTTGTTTTTCCAAAAAGCTATTGTAGAATTTATTCGCAGGCAAGAAATGTTTTTTGATATTATTCATTGCCATGATTGGCAAACAGCACTAATCCCGCTATTAATCAAATTCCCATCCGCACCGCCATTTTTACTGAAGACTAAAATTGTTTTTTCAATACACAATCTTGGCTACCAGGGAATTTTTAAAGGGAATTTGTTTAAGGAAACAGGCCTTCCCGAATATCTTTTTTCCCCTGATTATCTTGAATTTTATGGAAACATAAATTTTATGAAGGCTGGGATTATTTTTTCCGATTGGTTGCTTACCGTCAGTCCCACTTATGCCAAAGAAATTCTTTTATCCGAAAAAGGATTTGGGCTGGATGGGTTGCTCAATAAATTTTCGTTTAAATTGAGTGGAATTTTAAATGGGGTCGATTATAGTCAATGGAATCCCGAAACTGATCATTTTATCGATTATCCTTATTCCTGGCGGACATTAGAAATAAAAAGTAAGAACAAAGAGACTTTATACGCGGAACTAGAAATTTCAAAAAATTGCCAATCGCCATTGCTGGTCCTTATTTCTCGAATTACTGAGCAAAAAGGGATAGAATTATTGTTGAATCTTTTCCCGATTCTCCTTAAGGAAAATTTGCATTTTATCATTTTGGGGGAGGGCGATAGTCTTTGGACGGAGAAGTTGCAGGAAATGGCCGATCAATTTCCTGAAAATTTGACTTTTCTAAACCGTTTTGATGAAAGGATGGCTCATCGGCTGGAAGCGGCAGCTGACATATTTTTTATGCCTTCAAATTATGAACCCTGCGGTCTGAACCAGATTTACAGTATGAAATATGGTGCGGTCCCCATTGTTCGGGCTACCGGGGGATTGGAAGATTCGGTAAATGAATTTAAGCAGAATACTAGAAAAGGGACTGGTTTTAAATTTTCAAGCAACAATACTTCTGAAATTATGCTATTAATAAAAAAGGTATTAACTTTGTATCAAGATCAAAAAATATGGCGGCAAATTCAGAAAAATGGCATGGTGCTTGATTTTTCATGGGAAATGGTGGTTCCGGAATATATAAAATTGTATAATAATATTTTAGGGGAGGATAGCAACAATGGCTGAGATTATTTCTGCCAACGATGGGAATTTTGACAGTTTTATGAATGGTGTTAAGACGATTATTGTCGATTTCTGGGCTCCCACTTGTATACCATGTAAACTCATGGAACCAGGACTGGAAAAGATTGCCGCTAATTATCAAGAAAATGTGAAAGTGCTGAAAGTCAATGTGAATGAAAATCCGCTGACATCTTCCCGTTTTTTCGTGCGCACGCTTCCGACCCTTTTATTTATCAAAAACGGATTGGTTAAAACTCAAATCATTGGTGCTGCCAACCCCAGTCAAATTGAAAAAACCCTGCTTGAAGTCCAATAATGGGAAAAAGCTGGGATATTATAATTATTGGCGGGGGGCCGGCCGGATTGGCGGCGGCGGTTTATTGCGGCCGGTCTTTGCGAAAAACCCTAGTCCTAGAAAAGCAAGTTTTTGGCGGGCAAATCGTCAATGCGGATATTATTGAAAATTATCCGGGCTTTGCCGAGCCAATTGTCCCCGCTGAATTGATGGATCAAATGTTCAAACAATCCCAACGCTATGGCGTCGTATTGGAAAATGATGAAGTCTCCATGGTCAAATCTGAAAATAATTTATGGCGAGTTGATGTTTATAAGAATTTTTTTACGGCCAAGGCGATTATTTACGCGGCTGGATCTACGCACCAATTTTTTAATGTAAAAGGAGAAAAAGAATTGTTGGGACGCGGGGTGTCTGTTTGCGCTACCTGTGATGCGCCTTTTTTTCTTAACCGCAAGGTTGCCGTCCTTGGCGGCGGTGATACCGCCTTGGTTGAAGCCCTGCATTTGGCAAAATTTGCCTCCGTAGTCTATGTGATTCATCGCCGGGACCAATTAAGGGCAGAGAAAATACTTCAGGACAGGGTTTTAAAAAATGATAAAATCAAATTGCTTTGGGATAGGGAAGTAGTCAGTTTTCAAGGTGACCAGAAACTGGAAGCAATTGAATTAAGAAATAAAAAAACAGCTGTGCTTGAGACAATAACTTTTGCTGGAGCTTTTTTGGCCATTGGCACGATCCCTAATACCGAATTGATTAAAAATTATGTTAATCTTGACGATAAAGGCTATGTTGTTACCGACATTTCTTTATCCACCAAAGCTAAAGGATTGTTTGTGGCCGGAGAAGTTATTAAGGGAAATCGCCGGCAAGTGGCGATTTCAGTGGGCATGGGCGTTCAGGCGGCCCTTAATTGTGAAGAATACCTTGCTTCCTTGGAGTAAACTCCAGGATAAATGGCGGTTATTATTTATTGATGCAGATTTTCAAATGAAAGCGGGGCAAGGGTGATCAAGGCCGAACTTTTCGAAAAGGGACTTCAGAATCAGGTTATTTGCCGGCTTTGCGCCCATCAATGCCGCTTGCATGACGGAGCCACCGGTATTTGCCGGGTTAGAAAGAATATTGCCGGTATACTTTATTCTTTGAATTCTGACCATGTGGTTGCCATTCATATGGATCCGATCGAAAAAAAGCCTTTGTATCATTTCCTGCCTGGTTCAGGCACTTTTTCTATTGCTGCTATGGGCTGCAATTTTTCTTGCCGCTTTTGCCAGAATCATTCAATATCCATGGTTAATGAAGAACATGGAATCAACGGGGAAACTATTTCACCGGAGCAATTGGTGCAAAATGCCTTGAAAAACCGCGCCCGTTCGATTTCATATACCTACACCGAACCAACTGTCTTTTTTGAATTAATGCTGGAAACTGCCCGGTTGGCGCAGCAGGCAGGGATAAAAAATGTCATGATCAGTAACGGTTACATGACCAGCCAGGCGTTGTCCCTGCTGGGGCCATTTTTAGATGCTGCCAATATCGATTTAAAAGCTTTTAATGATGATTTTTATAATAAATATTGTTCCGCCCGCCTGAAACCTGTTTTAGAAACAATTTCCGCAATGAGAGCCCGGGGGATTTGGCTTGAAATCACCACCTTGCTGATTCCGGGATTAAATGACGATCGCGAAGAAATCAAACGTTTAATCTCATTTTTACTGGAACTTGATGATGGTATGCCTTGGCATGTATCGCGATTTTTTCCGCAATATCAATTGCAACACATTCCACCCACAGCGCAGGATTCAATTCATGAATTCCTGCGCCTGGGAGCCGAAATGGGCCTGAAATATCTTTATGGCGGTAATTTGACTGCCGATCGCTGGAACGATACCCATTGTCCGCGTTGTGAAAAAAAATTGATTCGGCGCCTGGGGTATCAAACCGAAATATTAGCTTTGCAATCGGGGAAATGTCAATTTTGTGGTCAGGATATTGCAGGTGTCTGGGAAAGTTAGGGACGAGATTTTCCAATCCTTTCTCTTGACATAGTTGACAAAAAAATCCCTATGTTTTATTTTGGTTTCGGAGTTGATCATGACTGAAACAAAACCAATTCTACCAAACACGATTCCTGAAACGGACGCTCCTAAAGAGCGGCCATTCGGAGCAGCTGTCGATCCTGTCCAGACAAAATCGATACACCAAAAGACAGGGATTGGTGAACAAAAGTTCGAAAATAACCCAGCCATTGATGCTGCTAGTGTCAGCGACTTGGCTGATGAACCCGAGCCAGTCAATGCTCCAATGAAATTTTTTAAAAAATTGTCGCAGTCTGCGATAATCTGGATTTCATTGGCAATTATTCTTATTTTTTTGGCTGCACTTTTATTGTTGATCACGCAAACACGACAAAAAAACAAAATATTCAAGTCATTACCTGGTGAACAACCTGGGCAAGCAGGTGAAATTGGCAGTAGCGATACTGGAAGTATCCCAAAAAACAAATTGGTCCGTCAGGCAGACAAGCCTATTCTACCATTGATTGACGATGAATTTGCCGGACAGGCGCCTTTGGTGGTTAAAGCAAGTGGCCCGGTTTTTTCTGCGGAAATTGACCCTGAATTGGCAGCAATGGTGGATGCCTTGAAAATACGGCTGAAAATATCCGCAGACAGCAAATCGACCAGCCGCGGCAATATTATCACCAAGGTAACCAAGGGAGAATATCGGGGTTTTAAAATCAACGTTGAAGAGAAATTAGAAAACCAAAACACGATTTCTGAAGAAATAACCGTGCTTACGCCCCAAAAAGGGATCATCAAGACAGTAAATCGTGTACTTGAGTCTATCAGGAATAGCGATTTGGAGCGTTTTACTGTTGAATTGCAGGATTCGGGGTTGGAAATTATCAAACTGCCCCTTCAGCCCGGGAACAAGGTTTTTCAAGTACAATTTAAAGCAGTAAGTATTTTCGGAAAACCGATTGCCAATGATTTATTGATTTCCGGAAAGAGCGTGGGGAAAATATTCTTGGGAATGCCCACGAGCCAGTTGGAAACCATGTTGCTTTCTTCATACATAGTTTTAAAACGAAAAGTATTGGTTAATGATATTTATTATGATGTTTACAAGGTACTTGATCAAAGCAATGAGCCGTTGTTTTTTGTCTATGAAAATAAAGGCCGGGTATGGGGGATATCCATTATAAGTGAAATTTTTAAAACAGATAAGGGCATCGGGATCAACAGCAGCTTGGGGCTATTGCGCCTCAGATATCCTCGGGTCAGCGTGGGAATTTCTGAAAAAAAGACCCCATTCGTCAAAATTGATGGCGTGGATGGACTTTTTGTCATTCAAAGCAAAGGTGTTGATATTATAAAACAAATTTTCCCAAGCAAAACCAAAATTGTTTCCATTTTGATTGGGAACTCACTTGAGTTTGAATAATTAACCCGCATTTCTCACAAATATTTGCTGCAATCGCGGATATGGACATGCCTACGGCGTTGCTCCCGCCATGATTTCAAAATACATTGAAATCATCCGGTGGGTCAACCCTCTGGGTCAGGCTCGGTCGGATACCTCCATCGTACTAACAGTACGTCTCCGGTCTCCTCGGTCGCCTTCCTTGTATCCATACCCATCTACGCAATTTCGCGACAATATCTGTGAGAAATGCGGGTTGCTAATTTTTTACCGGCAATCAAGTGCAGTGTTTATGGGTAAATTTTATTTAAAAAATGTCAACAACCCGGTAGAAAGCAGCGGTATATAAGTAATCAGCAAGACCGCCACCAGTTGGATTAATAGAAAAGGGAAGACATCTTTGTAAATTTTCCCCATCGGTTCATTGAAGCGATAGGAGGCCAGGAAAAGGTTCAACCCGACCGGTGGGGTCAGGTATCCCAATTCCATATTGGCCAGAAAAATGATCCCCAAATGCACCGGATGGATGCCAAAGAGATTCCCCAAAGGGATGATCAACGGGACGACTACCATGATGGCCGAAAAAATATCCATAAAACAACCCGTGATCAGTAAGGCAATATTCAGCAGGAAGAGAAAGACATACTTGGAACCTATGTTGTTTTGAACCCAGGCGGTTAACTGCATGGGTATCTCGGCGTCAATGATAAAATAGGAAAGACCCTTGGCCAAAGCCAGGATAGCCAAAACGCCGCCCATAATCGGCATACATTTGAGCAGCACCTGGGGCAGATCTTTGATTTTCAGATCTTTGTGAATCCATACTTCAATTATGAGAACGTAAATGACTGCTATCGCGCCGCTTTCCACTAAAGTGGTGATGCCGCCGAAATAGCCAAACACAACAATGACCGGCAAGAGTATTTCCCAGAAAGAATTTTTTGTAGCGGAAAAAGCCTCCTTCAATACAAAGTGTTCCCGTGCTACTTTATTTTTTAAAGCGTACCAAACTCCAAATATGATCATTGCCAGAACCATGACAATTCCGGGAGCGATTCCCCCTATAAACATATCCTTGATACTGATTTGAGCCGTTACTCCGTAAATAATAATCGGCAGGCTGGGTGGAAAAAGCAAACCGATACTGCCTGTCGCGGTAAGCAAGCCCGTACTGAATTTTGGGCTGTAATTGCCTTTGATCAGGACGTAGGATAATAAACCGCCCACAGCCAGAATAGTGACCCCGGATGCGCCGGTGAATGTGGTAAAAAAAGTACAAACCATGATGGCCATGATGGCTAAGCCGCCGGGAAACCAGGAAAAAATGGCTTTAAAAAGCCTGACCAGTCTTTCACCAGCCTTGCTTTCGGAAAGGATAAAACCGGTGAATGTGAAAAGTGGTATGGCCGGGATGGCATGGCTGGTTAACAGCGAATAGGCTTCGTTGGCAATGACTTCCAGCGGCTGGGCAGTACGGGCAAAAAGCAGGTAAGCCAGGCCGCCCAAAACAATAAATATTGGAACTCCGAAGATGGCGGATATAATTAAAATAATGATCAGCGGCGCGGCCAGTTTAAAGCAGACCTGGTTATAGACTGGGACGAACGAATCAAAGAATTCGGCCAAATGTGGAAACAACACATGGGAAATATTCGCAATTGCCCCTAAAGCCAGGAATGTTCCCAGGATTAATCCCAGCGCAGCGATGATTTTTGCCAAGGGCTTAGGAGGAGTATGCGCGATAAACCTGAAAGCCATGAAAATATATCCCAATGGCATAACCATGACAATCCAGCGCAAGGGGAAAACGGCTATTTTTTCGCTGGCCGCGAAAGCGTTTAAAAGAAATGACAAGGAAATCCAGGCAAAGGCTGTACAAAAAGTTGTATTTATTAAAGCGCTGCCTACCTGGATGCGTTTTAAAAGTACAGCGGGCAATTTCCAATTCAATGTAAGTGACAGATGTTTATTTTCTCTAGTCGTAATGACTGCGCCGATAAAAGCCAGGATCAAAACCAGATGATGGGTGAATTCGGTGGAATTGGCTACGCCGGTATGAAAAACTGTGCGGGCGATTACTTCCATGAAAGGAAAAAGCGCCAGCAAGAAAATAGTTAAAAAAGCCAGTAAATTTTCAAAGCCATTGCCCAGCCTTAAAAACTTCTTATGGAACATTTTTCTGACGATATTCCTGCAGCAGTTGTAGTAATTTTTCGTAGATTTCCTTACTGAAAACTTTGCCGATTAATTCATCCATGCCTTTGTTGGCGGCTTCCTTCCATTGGGAAAGGCTATCGGCCGGTGCTTCATGGATAATCAAGCCATTTTTTTTCATGGAAGCCAGAGCCTTTATTTCCAAAGCGTCGGTTTCTCCGGTCAGTTTAGCTTGGAGTGTTTGTACAACGGCCATCATGGGTTGTTTGTAGCTTTCAGGAATTTTTTCCCAGATCCTATTTACAATTACCATACCCCCCACCAAGGGGGCTATTTTCAGGGAACACATATGGGGAGCAAAAGGAAAATACTGACCGGCACCGGCCAGCAGGGGCGGGAGGTAAAAGGCTTCGACCATGCCGCTTTGCAAGGACATCATATAGTCTTTTAATTCGGTAGGGACGATATGGTAGCCTGCTTTTTTCCAAGCCTGTTCCATTTCTGGTTCGCCGGTACTGAATGCCAATTTTTGTTTTTTGAGGTCCTGCGGGTATAGCACAGGATTTTTTGAAAAAAAATTGAGCCAGCCGCTCATGGTCCAAATAATAGTTTGATAACCCTTTTCTTTATTTTGTTTTTCAAAAATAGGAACCAGTCGTCCCATGACAAAATTCATTTCTTTTTCTGAATTGAACAGGAAAGGGATATTAAGTACAAAAGCGTCGGCATTGATTTTTGTGATTCCGATATTGGTCAGGACGGCTCCGCCAAGGGTCCCGAATTTCATTTTGCGGATCATATCGTCTTCACCGCCGGCTATTCCACCCGGATAGATTTTCAATTTCACCTGGCCATTGGTTATTCTTTCCCACTCGCGGCCCATTTCTTTCAGCGCGTCGTTCCAGGGCGAGCGGTCCGGCGCAATACTGCCGATTTTTATTATTTGCGCGCTACTGATCAGGGGTAGAAAAAGTAAAAAAATAATTATTTTTGCCCACTTCATAATCCTTGCTCCTTGTTTTCGCTATTTGGCACTTCCGTTTCCAGAAAAAAATCGTCAACATGTTCCAGCAGCCAGAGCGCTTTGCGCTGGTTCAAAATGTTTAGCAGGCGGTTTTCCGGATCAATGCCCGGGTCAATGGCCAGCGCCTGTTTCAACAGTGACTGAAATTCGCTGATGTTTTGTTCTTTCACAGCCACGGTGGTGGCCAGTGCTATGTACGGAGTCGAGGATTTTCCGGCGGAAATAGCAATGGCTTTTTCGAAATGATTGCGTGCCTTTTGCAAATTCCCACCCATATATTCTGGTAATGACCCATAGTAAAGAATGTAAAATTCATGAATAGCGCCATTGGCATAATTTTCTTCAAGCTCAAGGACCCGATCCATCAAGGCGGCCGCGGCCGGCATGGTCATGCCCAAATCCATATCGAAAGGATCAATGGCATATGCTCCGAGCCAGCCAGCTCCGGCCCAATAAAGCAATGGTACATCCTTTTTGTTTGTGGCTGTCAAAGCCTTGGCAAACATTTTTTTTTGCAAATTTTGGCGGAAGCCTGGGTACTTGTGTTCCAGCGCGCCAAGCATGATATCGCGGCCGCGCAGATATAAATTTTTGGCGCGTTTATAATTGAATTCCTGCATTTTGAATTCACTTTCAGGGAGCATTAGGGCCGGAGTCTGCAGAAAGGCATTGGCATACATGATATAAAGACTTCCTGTCTTCAATTTCAAGCCCAGATGGCTGGGATTGGCCACCATTAATGATTCATACAATTTTATGGCAAAAGGCAAAGCATCGCCCACCAATTCGGGGTCATTGTCGCCGCTGAACACCGTACCGGAAGTTTGATCGGTCAAAGCGTTGGCCACTTGATTCATGGCCAACTTTTTTATGGAGCAGGCCGGGAGAAAAATCAACACCAGCACGATGAGTAATAAAATAGAGAAAAATGATTTTTTCATTAAATCTATCTCCTTTAAATATTATACTACATTCCAGTCTGACCGAAAGGCCATTTTTAAGTAAAAAGAAAATTATCGCAAATTCTTTTGGAATACTTGGGTCTTTGGCTTTTTCCATCCATTTTGTTCAAACAATAAAAAAGAGGATAATCATCCGCGGAATTGGTTAGGGTAATCCCAGCCTCGGTATTGGGCGCGGCCGGTCCTGATCAATCATTGCCCATGATTTCAATGAGTTCTTTATCCGGCAGGGATGCAGCCGATTTTTTTATGATCTTCAGCAAATTGGAATTGCCAGCCGTAACTTTTTCCAACCAATACATCGCCCCCCAGAATTCACCACGATTGACCTCGACAAGGCTTTTGGCAATCGGAATATCTGCAGCGGGGAGGTTTTTAAAAGCGAGCCGGGGCGGATTTCCGGCCAACTTGCGGAAGAATTCTATATTGAAGAATTCAGCCAGTTCAATAGCATTCCCTTTGGGGGTGTTGTATTCGAGGTATGGATGCAGATCAGTGGAAAGGAGCAATCCCGATCTGGCTAGAAGATCCATGGCCGAGCGGCCGATATATTTTTCACCCCGCAATATTTGATCTATTCCCGAGTTGTCGATCCACAATTTCCCGACCAGATCGATCAGGGTGGATTTTTCCGCCGGTGTCAGCAGGCTGTTTTTTTCATCGACCATTTTGGCGAGAAGGTTCCAGTTGACGGCAATCGGCTTGGACGACAGGATCAACTGGCCCTGGTTTCCCGAGTACCAGAAGGCGGCGTAGGGAAAAACACTCCTGGCCGTGTTCAAGAGCACCCACAGGTCGAGTGGCCTCATGTGATGCAATTGCACCCACTGCTGGAAGATGCCTCCGTCGTTAAGTTTTTTCCTGGCGATTTCATAGAATTCCCGATTGTAGAGATTGCCCGCTCCGGCAAACCAGATACTCGTAATTTCGACTGAAATGACGTCGTACTTGAACGGAGAAATCATCAAAGCAAAACGGCCGTCATTATGAATAATCTTCAGACGGGAGTCAGCCAGGATGTTGCCGTTGACATGGTTAAAGAATGCAGCGGCTTCGATCATCGGCAAGGATAACTCAGCCACATCGATTTTCGCGTAGGGAAAAAGCCCCACCACGCGGGCGGTTACCCCTGTTCCCAACCCGATGATATAAGCATTGCGGGTATGTTGCGCGCACAGCGAAGGCAAAATGCCAAAAGCCAGTTGGGCCTGCATTTCAGCTCCATCGGACCCCTGGAATTTTCCATTCGTCCGCAGTTCTTTCGTGCCGTCGGATTTAATCCCAACGGTGGTATAGCCGCTTTCGGAATCTTCCCGCTGGTACAGAAATTTGCTGTAATGCATGTTGCTGTTCGGATAGAAGTAGACGTTGCGGTCCGAAAGCAAAAGAGGCAGATGCCAGGAGGGCAGCAAAAATGCGAGCACGGCCGCGACCAGCCATATTTTTTTTATCGGTCCTGCGGTTACCATCTTGAATAACTCCCTGGACTTTTCGGAAAATTTTTTAAATGGTGTTAGCAGAACAGACGCCAAAAAAAACAACATGACAAAAAACCGCAAACTGATACTGCTCCCCCATTGGGGAATAAGAATGAAATTTGCGGCAAAAAGGCCAAAAATCGAACCCAGGGTATTCCAGGCAGTCAATTTTCCTATGGTTCTTCCTGCATTGCTTGCCGTAATAAAAGGGGCGTGGAGCAAGCGGGGATATATTCTGGACAGCAAAAGTGCCGGCGGGATAATCAGCAGCCCCGCCACGAGAAACCGGACTACTTCCCGGAAATAGAACCCGGGACGGAAGACGCCAAAAAACGAAAATACGAACCCGCTCAGACTGTAAAGAGGTATGGTCAAGGCCAGACAAATTGCCGCCGCAAATAAGAGACGATTTAACGGAATGGCCGTAAAGGCGGGTTTGGTTTCAAACCAAGCTGCCAGGCCAAGAGATATGAGCACGGCGGCCAGCATCGTGGAAAAGGCGAAAACACTGGACCCAACTACGGCTGCCAGCAAATGCATCCAGATGATTTCCAGAGCGAACACGGCAAAACCGGAAAAAAAGCTGAGCCCATGGTAGATGGCCGGGTTCGTATTTGCTATTTCCTTCCCAGAACCGGCTTCAACCAGATTTTCCTGGCCATTTAAACAGACATTTTTTCCCAACGCTGCATTTTTTTTCCCATACCAGCCCGCAGAAACGCTGATGTACAGATTCATGGTTGCGCCAAGCAGAGTAAGGAGCAACAAACCCAAATACGGTATGATCGCATAGGGGGCCAGGAGAGCACCCAAAATGGCGCCGATGAGATTCGCTAAGTAAAGGTGGTTAGGCGAAAAAAGGTTTGAACCATTTTTTTCTCGGCTTCGAGCGCTTCTGTCTTGTTCGGTCAGCAGGATTTTGCTTAAGACCGGGAAGGTCATTCCCATGGGGATGGTCAAAGGCAGCAGAATCAAAAGAGATAAAAGCGCTCTGGAAGGTAGAGAGCTAAGAAGCATTTTCATCATGGGATATCGATCTATGTCGATGACCCAACGCAGGAATTGGCCGTAGAACGCGATCAGCCCCACGGCCGCCAAGGCCATTACGACCTGCAGGAATTGGAAAAAACGCAGGGGCCTGGCTAGCCGATCGGTAACAGGGACGGATAGCCAGCTGCCTACGGCCATACCAAGCATGTAGGCGGTTATAGTGATCACGGCCGATACCAGCGAAACGCCGGTTATATAGGCCAGGATTTTTTGGGCCATGACTTCATACATCAAAGCGGCGGCGCCGGACCAAAACATCCATCTCATATAGGGAGGCTTAAGGAATTCCAAAGAGTGTCTAATTGCAGGGATTGGCATGGTTATCTCCACATTGAAAATTGATGGTTTTGCCCTTTATGGGAAAAGTCCGGTCGTCGGAATAATACTTGATATCGAGAGGTTTGAATTGGAGTTTTTGGATCCAGGGCAAAAAACTCGGTCGGGGATTGATGCGCCATTTTACCGTATAGAGCTGGTAGCTCAGTCGGCTCAGGAATCCGACTTCGGGATTGAAATCCTGACCGACCCTCTCCCAGGATGAGCTGATCTCCATTAGGTCGTTGGGAAAGTTGAAGAACAGGCGGTGGGCGCTTCCGGCTTTGTTTTCCCGGTCGGAGGTATAGGTGGCGGCGAAGGCCCCGCCGATCTGGAAGTTCTTGTTGCCGAAGAGTCTGGCCGTGGAATAGAGCGCGTCCACGCCGGCCATTCCGTTGAAACGCCCTGTTTGGATGCCTCCGACGGCCAGAACGCCGACAGAGGATTGTTCCAAGACATCTTGCTTCCAGCGGACCAAGGAAAAATTCGTGGCGGCCGAGGCATCCGTTTTTTGGGTTTGCAGGACCATTGCGCCGAGCGTTGACCGGCCCATTTTGCCTAGAAAACGAGCGCCCCCGATAATGGGTGTTTCCTGGTCTTGGAAGATGCCGATTCGGCGGCTGTAGAAGGCCCGGGCATCACCGAGGGGAAAATCGAAAAAGTTTTGGGCCTCGAGGAAAAATTGCCGCTTTTCCGAGAGGCGAACGGAAAACCGGGAAAGATTGACAATCAAGTCGTCCGATTCGATCTGGGCGAAGTCCGGGTGGACCGTGAAATCGAGCTTGACGGTCGGGTTGAAGAGGTAACTAAAATTCAACCCCAGGTCGCCCACCTTCTTCCCGGACGTGCCTCTCTCCTTTTCCGCCCCGGCCAGGGCATAGGGCCTGAATTCGAAGACTTTCATCCGCGTTAGGTCCTTGAGTCCGGTGAGAGATCCCGCCCGATTGACCTGGACAATCGAGGCATCTCGGGACCATCCCTGCCAGAGGACCTGCTCACGTTTACGCCGGATATTCCGCTCAAAATTGATCCCCCAGCTCTGTCCGTTCGCCGCGCTGAACTTGAACGTCGAGAAAGGAATTTTGATTTCGGCGAACCAACCCTGGCTTGTCCTGCTGGTGGCCACATACCAAACCCCATTCCAGTCGACGTTGGCCCTGCGGCTGTTATCAATGATGAGCGCGTCGTACTGAGCGCCGTTGGGGTTCGTGACAAAGAGATAGGCGTTCCGCTTGTCCTCGTAGGTGTCGAGTACGCAGAGGAAATTGTCCTCCACGCCGTACTCGAAATCCCATGCCATCTTGTCGGCAACAATTTTGTCCGGCTCGTCATCGAAGCACCAGACGCCGATATACAGTTCCGTACGGTTATAGAGAACGGCGACTTCGGTCCTTTCCGTCGCCGGGTCGTTCTCATTGAGCTCGTGCTGGGTGAAATTGGAGATGCGCTGGGCCTTGGTCCAAGCCGGCTCGTCCAGCACTCCGTTCAGCTGGATCGCGGTATCGATCTTCAGGGTCCTGATCGTATCGGGTTGATTGTGCTGGGCGAAAAGAGGCCAAGCGTCCAATAAGATGACAAGAACCGTCAGCTCCAATGGAATGGTCTTCATGTTTAGGTCCTGTTTGGACTGCAAGGCGACGGGGCATATCTCCCTACCCTGGGCAGATCGGATCGTTTCGACGCCAATGGTTTTTCCGTTGCCGCCGTTGGTGTACTTTCCTTACGCTCCAAACCCGGAGACTATTCGATGATTTTCCCGGAAGGATCGATCGTCACCCCGATTTTCTTGCCCTTGACCTGGATTTGCAGTTCGAAAATTTTTTGACCGCCCTTGACGAGATCTTCGGCCTTGAGGATCTTGTAGTTGGGATAAGCTTTGGCGAGAGCTTGCAGGACCGCGGGGGGAAGAGCCCCCGGAAAGATGGCTTCCTCGACCTCGACGGCCTTGCCGTCTGCGGTGTAAAGCAGGTCGCGCTTCATCTTCCCGTCAACGCTCTCAACCTCATAATACGTCATTCCTTTTTCCGTTTCCTGACTGGTTCCCTTGATCACGGCGTGGGGATAAGCCGCTTGGAACGCGGACAGCACGGATTCCGGCAGTACGACTTTGCCCTTTGCTTTCTTTTCCTGAGCCACGGCCAATGTCGCCGAACAAACGAAAACGAATACCAATAGCACCTTACACGTACGTCTCATGAATTCCTCCTTTTACTTTAGTGTCTAGCGAAAGGCATTGCCGGAAGAGTTTTCGTCTCCCGACCGAGAACCGCTTTCACTAACAGTCAAATGTTAGCAAAAGAAAGTTAAATAGAAGATAAATAGCTCAATAAAATTCGAAAATTATGTTTCTGCACCAACGGTTCGTGGCAGGGTGATGGAAAAGAGGGAGCCCTGGCTGTCAGAGCGACTCAAGACAATCGTGCCGCCATGGGCCTCGGCGATCCAACGGGCGATCGGCAACCCCAGTCCGGCTCCAGCCCCCATCCCTTTGTCGCGATGGGATCTAGCCTGGTCACCGCGATAGAATCTCTCAAAGATATGGGGGTGCACATCGGCAGGGATTCCCGGCCCGGCATCGGCCACTTCGATCCGTACTGCCGTAGCCGTGACCTGCAGTGTGACGATTACCTTTGCTTCAGCAGGAATATATTTTACGGCATTATCCAATAGGTTCAACAGCATCTGGCGCAAGAGAGCCTCATCGCCATGAAAGCATGTGCCCGGTATGACGACCGCTTCAACCGCTACACCTTTCTCTCTGGCCAGAATGCTGATGACCTTGACTGTATCTTGAATGAGTTCATCCAAGTAAAAGTTGCTCGTTTCCAAGCGGCGGCCGCCGTCAGCGGCGCAGCTGAGTAAAAAGAGGTCCTCGACGATGCGAGTCAAACGCCGCTCCTGCTGGCTGACCATCTGCAAGGCTTCACGGTATTCTGTTTCGCTACGCTGGGGTTGCTTGAGGGTGACATCCACGGCCGTCCTCACCACATAGAGTGGGGTGCGCAATTCGTGGGCGGCATCGGCCATGAATTGCCGTTCTTTTTGAAAAGCGGCTTGCAAACGTGATAGAAGGTCATTGAATGTTTGCGCCAAGCGGCCGATTTCGTCGCGGGTCTGCTTGATCGGCAACCTCTCATCGAGGTTGTCCGCATAGATATGTTGCACCCGTTCGGTCATGATCGCGACCGGTGCCAAGCTTTTTTTGGCGAATAGCCAGCCGAAAAAGCTGGCCAAAACGATGCCGATGGGGATGATCAGGAAGAAGATGTCTCGCAACAATTCGAGTTGATTGTGAATCACCCGCAACGACTGTATTACCACCGCATAAAAGAAGTGGTCTTTGTTTTTAAAGCGGATCTGACGAATGGCGATACGCCATTTGCCTGGCAGAGAAGGCGTGGGGGATTGCCAAGAAATGAGCGATAACTCATGATGATTGATCCAGGCCGAGGGAATGGTTGCCGGCAGCGGTTGTCCGTTTGTCGCCTGCTCGGCCAATTTATGGCCGGCATTATCATAGATGACCAGGCCAATATCAGAAAAATGGAGGACACCGATCAATTCAGGGATGCTGTCTTGGCTGGAATCATTTTCTTCGCCTTCAGATACGAGCAAACTGTTCGTCGTGTCCAACGCGGCCAGCAGATCTTCGTCCAACCGCACCAGCAGCCGGTGTTGCAGGATCGAATAGACGCTGAAGCAACATCCTACCAGCATCAGGGTAAGAATAGCGGTATACCACAGCGTTAATTTGGTACGAATGGAGTTAAACATGCTCTGGGTCCTCATTTGCTGAAAGCTGATAGCCCTCGCCACGACGGGTATGTATCAGGCATAGGTGACCGTTTTTGTCTATCTTCCGCCGCAACCGCTGTATATACACTTCAATGAGATTGGAAAAGGGATCGTAATCCTCGTTCCAAACATGTTCGGAAATTTCCATCCGCGAGACGACCTGACCGGAGCGACGTGCCAGGTATTCGAGCAGGGCGTACTCTTTGGCTGTCAACACGATGGGTTTGCCCTGGCGACGCACGTTATGTTCGCCGGTGAAAATCTCCAGATCGGCGATATGAATGATTTCGGGAGTCAGCGCCGGACCTCGCCTGAGCAGGGCCCGGATCCGGGCCAAGAGTTCACTGAAGTCAAATGGTTTGATCAGGTAATCATCGGCTCCGCAATCGAGCCCGATGACGCGAAAGTGAACTGCATCACGGGCTGTCAACATTAGGATTGGTAAGCTAAAACCATCTGCCCGCAAGGTACGGCAAACAGCGAAGCCATCGTAGATGGGCAACATGACGTCGAGGATGATCAGGTCGTAATCGTTGATTCCCGCTTTGTAAATCGCCTCTTTACCATCGGTTGCCACATCGATGGCGTAGGATTGTTCTGCCAGCCCTTTGGCCAGCATCCGCGCGGCATCGACCTCGTCTTCAACTAATAAGATGCGCATGCCGTTTTACCCGATATAGCAAACGGCGCGTCGGAAAGTGGAAGTTGTCCGGGAAATTGGTTTTTTCATTACTGACATTTTTCAGTATCTAAATCGAAATGTCAACTGTTTTTTAATGGAATCACCCTGCCACGAACTGTTGATGCAGTAGATTAAATTCCGATTCGTCTTCAGCTATTTATCTTCTGTTTATCTTTCTTTTGCTAACATTTGACCGTTAGCGAAAGCGGTTCTCGGTCGGGAGACGAAAACTCTTCCGGCAATGCCTTTCGCTAGATACTAAAGTAAAAGGAGGAATTCATGAGACGTACTTGTAAAGTGCTGCAGGATATTGTAAAAATAATAAAAAAAGCTCAATAATAAAAAATGGTTCAACCGGAATCCGGAGCACGTTTTACATTTCCAGGAGTCCCTCTAAGGCCGCAGTGGTGTAAAATTCATTTATGACCCAGAGCAAGAAAGAGATATCCGACCGGCGCGAAGCAAGAAATACAAAAGATAACCGCTGGCAAAAGATCTTCTCCGATGCCTCCAGCCGCCTGACCAACCACTTCCCAATCGCCGGCGCGCGTTGCCTCAACTCGATCATCCTGCCCCTGCTGAGCAATCCGCTGATAACGGATATTGCCAGGCATTGCAATCGCCGCATCGTGCGCCGAATTAAGTCTTTTCGCCGCTTCTTGGTGATTTCCGACATCCACATCGGCGACGGAGTGTTTCTGCAATCGGTGCTGACTGGCTTGCGCGACTTTTTCCCCGACGCTCAGGTGGATTACTTGGTCGGCAAAGCCGTCTATCCGTTGATCATTGGCAACCCCGAGGCGACCACTGTCTATCCCATCTTCTTTGGCGACGGCCCATATCCTCCTACCGAGAGCCTGAAGGCCCTGCATGAGCTTTACTCCAAAGAAAAGTACGACTTGTGCCTGAATTTGTGCCCCTTCATCCGCAACCGCGACATCACGCCCGACGGCCGGGGCGTGCTCAATTTTAAAACCCATGCCCCTACCCTTCTGAGGAACGAGCGCAAGCCCGGCCCGATCAACCACTTCGGCTACCAGAATTACCGCTTCACCCGTGACTGGCTCTCCCAGGTTGCGACACCGGTCCGGACCGAGTCTTTCCAGGGCGTGCGCGTGACACTCTCCGACTCGGCTGTGGAGCAAGCAGCGCGCTTTGTCACCGACGCCGGCTTGGCGCCCGGCCTGCCGATCATCCTATACAACCCGGACACTGCTTCGCGCTTCACGCTCATGCCCTTCGACAGCCAGGTCGATTTCCTGCTGAGGCTGTCCCAATTCCCGGTTTCGATTCTGCTCGGCGAAGGCCACACCGAAGCCGGCATCGGCGTGCGGCTGAAAGTTGCCCTGCCGGCGTCACTCCGGGAAAAAGTCAGCATAGTTCCCGCCGTTCTACCGCTGGACGCTTATTCCGCCTTGATCGACCGCTGCGACGTTTTTATTTCCGGCGACACCGGTCCGCTGCACATCGCCGCCGCCAGAAAATTTTCCGCCAGCGGCCGCCGTGCCTTCCGCAACCGTACCGCGGTATTGTCCATCTTCGGCGCTACACCAGCGCGCATGTCGGGATACGATTCCCTCCAGCCGGGCTATTTGCCGGCCAACCAGGATGCCCCTTCCTGGTGTTATGCCGCTAAGAGCCCCTGCCGCAACATCACCTGCCTGAATAAAATGTACAAGACCTGCCCCAAGGTTCGCTGCTTTGAAGAAATGGACATCGCCGGCATGGCCGACCGGATCAGGGGTTACCTGGATACGCTGGTGACCCAGGAAGCCTTCGGGCACGGCGCAGCCTCTGGTCGCTGATGGAGCGCCTCTATCTTTTCCTACTGGCTTTGGCTATAGGCTTTTTTGCCGCCATCCCAGTAGGCGGTTCGCAGATCGAGGTAGCCAAGCGGGCATTGCATGGGCACCTTCGAGCCGCCGCCGCCGTTACCTTAGGATCCGTTTCCTCAGACGTCCTCTATGGCTTTATTGCCCTTTTCGGCCTGGCTCCCCTGTTACAGTTGCCCGGCGTTATGGCCGGCTTCAACGCCCTGGGTGCCGTCCTCCTCTGTGGGCTGGCCTATTGGACCATCAGGCAGAGCCGGCGTCCGCAGGAGCTGCGACTGGAAAATTCAACGCTAAACGACAAGCGCTGGGCCTACGTGACAGGCTTTTCCCTGGCTGTCAGCAATCCGCCGATGATCCTGTCCTGGTTGTACGGAACGACTCTGGCCAGGCATCTTGGCCTGGCCAACCCTTTTTCCAGCGGCCAGAAATTGCTCTTCATCGCCGGCGGTGCCCTGGGATTGGCGGGTTATCAACTGCTGTTGGCCTTGATCCTCAAACGCATGCAGCATTTCATTCCGGCCAAGGTACTGCGGAGGATTTATTTCTGGTTGGGCATTGCCCTGTTCCTGCTCTCATTTTTCTTTATCTATAACGCCCAAAGATTTTTCTTCGGCCAAGCCGGAGGTGGGTGACGCATGGCTGAAAACCGCATGGTGGAGCGGAGAGAAGAGAAAAAGGAGAAAAAATGAATCAACGACCTAGACTGATACCTCTTTTGATTTCGATGTTGATCGTCGCCTTAGGACTCGAATTGTCGGCCGCAGTTATCAAGATTGGCTCCATCGCGCCCAGCCGTTCCATCGGGGATAAAGCGTTAACCAACCTGACGTTGGAGTGGGCAAAAATTTCAAGCGGCAGCGTCCAATTGAAGGTCTATCCCGGCGGCATTGTTGGCGGCGAGATGGACATGCTGACCAAAATGCGGCTGGGCACGCTCAATGGCGCCGTTTTCACCATCGTAGGCATTACCGCTATCTGCGAAGACGCTTTTGTACTTAACACGCCATTCCTGATGAACAGCGAAGAAGAGTTCAACTATGTCTTCGAGCGCATGAAGCCCGACTTCGAAAAGCAGATAGAAACCAAGGGTTTCAAGGTAGTGATGTGGATGCTGGTGGGCTGGGATTATTTTTTCTCTAAGGAGAAGATGATCTATCCCGAGGATCTGAAAAAGTTCAAGCTCTCGTTCATGCCAACTGGTACGGATATATCCCATGCCTGGAATAAAATGGGCTACCAGATCATCCCCAACGATCTCAAAGATTTGCTGATGGCGCTGCAAAGCGGCATGGTCAACGCCTTTTATCTCCCGCCGCTGATCGCCGGTTCAGGACAATTTTTTGCCCTGGCCCCGCATTTGTTGAGGTTGCGCCTGGCACCGATCATCGGCAGCCTGATCCTGACTGAGCAAGCTTGGAAGGAAATTCCCGTGCAATACCATGAGCCGATGATCAAGTCTATTGCCAAGTTTGCGCAGGGGCTTTACCAGCAGACAGCGGCGCTGGAAAAGGAGGCGCTGAAGGCGATGCAGGAAAACGGCTTGATCATCCATGAACCGCCGCCGGACGCCTTTGACAGGTGGCGTGCCGTCGCTGCCAAAGGTATTGACGAATTGGTGGGCAAGGCCTTCTCCAAGGAAATCTACGAACGGATTTTAGCTCTGCTTGCGGAATACAAACAGAAGTATGGCAATTAGATTCCTGCGCCTGATCCATCGCGGCGAGGATGGTCTGGCCTATACCGCCCTCCTGCTCCTGGCCTTCTTCCCCTTCTTCGCGGTCATCGTCCGCAACTTATTCCACTCCGATATGCAGTATACCAACGATTATATCGTGCACCTGGTGCTGGTGGTCACCTTTCTCGCCGGTGCCATCACCTCGAGGCTGAAGGAGCACCTGACCCTGGCTATTAAATTCCCGATCAAGGAGCCGCTGCACACGATCCTCCGCACCGGCGTCCAGATTCTGTGCGCAGCCCTGACTGTGGCTTTCGCTTGGAGCTCCCTCGCCTTTGTCTACAGGGGTTTCACGCCGAACGACCGCATCGGTATTTTCCCAAAAAGGCTGCTGTTGCTGGTGATGGCCGCCGGTTACCTGGTCATGGCTGTGCGCTTCATTCTGGCCCTGGAACAGAAAAAGAGACGCGGTGTCTGGTTGATGCTGGCCGCCGTGTTAGGCAGTTTTATCGCCTTTTCATCTATCGTCCAGGTTTTCACCGGTGCTGCGGCGATGCCACCCGCTCTCTTGGCATCCTGGCAGACGCCTTTGCAAGTCCTTCTTAATACTGCGGCACTGCCCCTGATCGGTCTGCTTATTGTCTCGGCCTTTTTTGGAACGCCCATTTTCGTGGTCTTGGGCGGCTCGGCCTACCTGCTCTTCGCTCGCCAGGGTTTGCCGCTGGCGATCATACCAAACCAAGCCTATCAGATGCTTACCGGCTACTCCATCGCCGCCATTCCGCTCTTCGCCCTTACCGGCTTCCTCCTCTCAGAAAACAAGGCTAGCGAGAGGTTGGTCAGGCTTTTCCGCGCTCTTTTTTCCTGGTTTCCTGGGGGACTCGCGGTCACGGCCATCCTGGCCTGCGCCTTTTTCACCACCTTTACCGGTGCCTCGGGAGTGACCATCCTGGCCCTGGGCGGTCTGCTCTCCTATATCCTGATCCATGGCGGTTACGGCCGCAATTTCACCATCGGCCTGCTCACTGCCTCCGGCAGTATCGGCCTGTTTTTCCCACCCAGCCTGCCGATGATCATCTATGGCGTCACGGCTCAAATCAGCATCAAGGAGATGTTTAAGGGCGGCGTCCTGCCGGGTTTGACTTTGGTTCTGGCCATGATCATCATGGGCATCGTCTACGCTCTGCGCAATGGCGTGGAACGTCACCGCTTCCGCATACGGGAAGCGTTGATCGCTTTTCGCGAATCGATCTGGGAAGTGCTGATGCCACTGATCATCTTCGTCGGCTATTTCGGCGTTGGCGTTGTGCTGGTCAAGCGCTTCGCTGTGATCGTCGTCTACATCCTGGCTGTCGAGGCGCTGATCGGTCGGTTCCAAAAAAGGCCGAGCCTGTCGATCCTGCTCAGTACCTTCGTGCCCGTCAGCGTCGCATTTATCCTGCTCTTTTACCTGTCGACTTCTTGGGTTGGTATTGGGAGTGTGGCCGCCCTGGCGGTGATCTACGGCTTTTTTATCGCCTACTGGCGGCAGAATCCCAGCCTCGATCGCCGCGAAACCCTCTCCGCTTTCGCCCACTTCATAATGCTGGTCGCCGGGCTGCTATTGCTCCTGGCCGTTACCGCCAGTGTCAGCTTGACATTGGTGGAGAGCGCTGCCATCGCCGCCGTCTACATCCTATTCATCCAGGTAGTCATCCGCCACGATTTAAAAATCCGCGACTTGCCCCGGGTCATGTGCAAATGCTTGCCGATCATCGGCGGCGTACTGATCATCCTCTCCCTAGCCAACGGTCTTTCCTATTACCTGATCGATGCCGACATTCCCATGAAGCTGACAGCCTGGGTGCAAAACTACATTGGCTCCAAGTATGTTTTTCTCTTCTTGCTGAATATCGCCTTGTTGATCACGGGTTGTTTTATGGATATTTTTTCGGCAATCTTGGTAGTCGTCCCTTTGATCATCCCCTTGGGAAACCTTTTTGGCATCCATCCAGTGCATTTGGGGATCATTTTTCTGGCCAACATGGAATTGGGATACCTGACCCCGCCGGTCGGTTTGAACCTTTTCCTGGCCTCCTATCGCTTCAACGAACCGATGACTCGGGTGGCGAAAAACACCTTCAAATTCCTGCTTATCCAGCTGGTCATGGTGCTGCTGATCACCTATATACCCTTGCTGACCACGCTGCTGTTGACAAAATAACCGCTGCTAGCAGCGGCCGGACCGATTGACAAGCCAGGAGAATTTGCTATATTGGGCGAACGTAAAATTCAAAATATATATATGCTGAGGATTTTTATTAATTCATAGCGGTCGAAACTTGCCGTCTTTGATTTTACGAAATTGTCGCCAAACATAATCACCAGTCAGACTGATATGTTCCCAACCCAAGGGCTACAGATATTGTAGCAGTTAATTTTTAACATTTGACTGGTTTTAAAAAGAAGAATACAATAATTAATAGAGAAGTATATGGACGAAAAAAGTGAATTTAGCCAAGCTATTGCCAGGTTGAAAAAGGATAAAAATGCCATCATTCTGGCCCATAACTACCAAATTGAGGAAGTGCAGCTGGCCGCCGATTTTTTGGGGGATTCCCTGGAATTAAGCAGGAAAGCGGCCGAGCTGACTCAAGATATCATAGTTTTTGCCGGTGTGAAGTTCATGGCCGAAACCGCGAAAATTCTTTCACCGGGGAAAAAAGTCTTGTTGCCCCGTCTTGATGCCGGCTGTCCCATGGCCGATATGATCGCCGTGGATGACTTGCGGGAAATGAAAAGACAGCATCCAAACGCTCCGGTGGTTACTTACGTAAATTCCTCGGTTGAAATCAAAGCTGAAAGTGATGTTTGCTGCACTTCGGCCAACGCGGTCCAAGTTGTTGCCAATCTTCCGGCCCCAGAAATTATTTTTATTCCGGACGAAAACCTGGGTAATTATGTGCAGAAAATGGTCCCCGGAAAAAAACTGTTTTTATTTGAAGGCTTTTGTTATGTTCATCAGCGCATCAGCAAGGAAGAAATTGCCGAGATGCGGATCAGGCATCCACAGGCAAAAGTGATTGTTCATCCCGAAGTACGCCTGGAAGTGATGGACCTTGCCGATGAGGTTCTTTCGACCAGCGGCATGCTGAAATATGTTTCGCGCTCACTGCAAAAAGAATTTATCGTGGCCACCGAACAGGGTTTGTTGGAGAGGATGAAAAGAGAAAACCCCGGCAAGACTTTTTATCCGCCTTTAACCCCCAAAATCTGCAGCAACATGAAGCGCACAGCGCTTAAAGATGTTTATGATTCTTTGAACGAAGAAAAATATGAAATTACTGTGGATCCGGTTGTTAGTGACAAAGCTCTGCATGCTTTGCGGGGAATGTTAGAACCTTATAAAAAATTATCTTCACAATAAGTATGGATAATTTTTTATTAAAGGTTCTTATCCCCCCTTGCGGGGGACTTCGCAGCTTTGCTGGGTTAAAATTCAGTTGAGGAGTATTTAATGGAATTGAAAGAAAAAGTCAGTGCGGTAATTGAAAAAGTTCGGCCGGCTTTGCAGGGAGACGGCGGTGACATCGAATTGGTTGATGTTCTTGCTGAAGAAAAAGCAGTGCTGGTTCGCCTCAAAGGGGCTTGTTTTGGTTGTCCGATGAGTACATATACCATCAAGGGTTATGTGGAACAGGTTATCAAGGAAGCAATTCCTGAAATCAATGAAGTCCGTTTGGTCAAATAATAGTCAATTTTGAATTTGTTTAAACGCGGTTTATTTGCCCTTGTTTTTTTCCCCTTGTTTTTGCTGACCGCTGAATCCGGGGTTTTGCGGATTGGCTGCCTCGATTTCCCATCCGGGCTGAATCCGGTTTACGCTACCAGCGAGACGGCGCAAGGGGTCATGAATAAAATACATCAAGCCTTATTTTATTTTGACCAGACGGGAGAAATTCGTCCGGAATTGGTTGATTCTGTGCGCTGCGATGAAGGGCAATTGGCAATTTCAATTACTTTAAAAAAGGGTATATGCTTTTCCAATGGTGCGGCCGTGCAAAGCCGGGATGTCATTGCCACGATTAAGTTGCTTAAAAATCCCCTTTATGAATATCCCTATCTTTCCGATTTGAATTTCATAGAAAAAGTCGTTGCCATTGATCCCTTGAATTTCCGTATCAAGCTGAAAGAGAAATTTGCCCCCTGGAAAAATTATTTGACTTTTAAAATTCTAAATGCCGGCGATATCCAAGCCTTGAATCCTGTTGAATTCAGGAAGCGAATTCCTTTGGGTTGCGGACCCTATCAAGTAGAGACTGTTGAAGAACCGCGGGCAATTTTTTTAAAGGAAAACCCCTATTATATAAAACACAGTTCTTTCAAAAAAATTGCCTATTCAGTGCTCAGCGATCCCCGGCAAGGGCCTTTGAAATTGCTCAATGGTGAAATGGATGCGGTTGAAATTCAAGCGGATGATGTGCAGTCGTATAACCTGCTTCCCCAATGGCGAAAATATTTCAGCTTGCTGAAATACAGAAAATTTGGTTATACCTACCTGATTTTTAATTTGAAAAATTCGCTCATTGATTTTAATTTGCGCGGACTATTCTACAATCGTTTGTTCAATTCCCCTTTCCTTGACATTTTTTTAAAAGGAGCCGGGGAAAAAGTTTATTCCCCTTTCCTCAATTTAAACGCTACCGTTCATGCCAAGTCGCTGCCGGCCACTTCCCTGACCCAACGCCGCCATTTGCGAATTTTAACTAACAGCGAATCGGTCTTGCGAAGACAATTTGTTTTGTTTTTATGTGAGGAAATGAAGCCGTTTAATGTGGAATTGGAACCTGTTTTTGTCGAATATCAGACTTTTTTAAAGTATTTGAAACAAGGCAACTTTGATTTGGCTGTATCCGCTTTTCTTTTGGATATGGATTGGAATCTTAAGGATATCTTGTCCAGCTCAGGGTATTTTAATTACGCTGGCTTGGCAGATGCGAAAATGGATGCCCTGCTAGAGGCGGGTTTGCGCGAAATGGACGAAAAAAAGCGCCGGCAGATATATCTAAGCGCCCATGAATGTTGGCTCGAATCCTTGCCCTTTATTCCGCTTTTTAATCTGGATTATTTCATGGGCATTTCAAGGTCCCTTAAAATTCCGGCCAATCGATTCCGCATGATCGGTTCATGCGGTGATTTTTTTTATAATTTTCAGGGCTGGTAAAACGGTTTTTTTTTTAATTTTTTTATAATCGTCCACAACCCATCCAGCAAAACCAATAAAAAGCAAAAATAGGGAAAAAGATATCCATAGCGGGTGAATATGGTTTTATGTTTCAGGTAACGAAACGACGCTAAAAATTGGTCGGACTTGTGCAGGGGTGATTGATAGATAATACGGCCGGCCGGATCTATCAAAGCCGAAATGCCATTGGAAGTCGAGCGCAGCAAATAACGGCGATTCTCAATACTGCGAAAAACGGCCATGGCCAGATGTTGATAGGGGGCCGCCGATTTTCCGAACCAGGAATCATTGGAGATGGTCACGATTGCTTCAGCGCCCCGGGCCACCAATTTCCTGGTGAGTTCAGGATAAATAATCTCGTAGCAAATGGGGGTTGCCAGCCAGTGTCCGGCCAAACTGAGATTATGTAAATTTTTCCCGGGAGTAAAATCTCCTATCTGATCGGTGATTTTTTTGACAAAAAACAGCCAACGCCTGAACAAAACATATTCTCCAAAAGGGGTCAGGTGGAACTTATCGTATTTTTCAATTTTATTGCCGTTAAAGAGCATTACCGAATTAAAAACATTATCAGCATTGCGGAAATCAGTAAAACCGGCCAGCAATGGAACATAACGCTGGCTGAAAGCGGTAAATTGGTCTTTGTAAAAGGGAGTCTGTAGAGGATAAATCGGGACTGTGAATTCGGGCCAGATAACCAATTCAGCTCCTTGTTTTTTTAGTGCCGATGAAGCGCTGAAAAGTTTGTCCAAGGTTTTTTGTACACTGTTAAAATCAAAAACCTGGTCGTGGTTACTGTTGGGCTGGATAATCCCGGCCCGGTGCCAGGGAACTGTCCGGGACAATTGCCCATGCCTTTGCAGCAGCCAATAACCGCTGCCATAAATAATTAAAAAACTGGCCGGAAGTGCAAGGAGTATTTTTTTGTTTTTTGTTTTTAATAATTTATATAGCAGGACGTTGATAACAATAATCAGAAATGAAACCAGGTGGATACCGGCGATTTCCGCGACCTGGGTAAAATAAATATTTTTATATTGGGAATATCCGGTCAGGCACCAGGGAAAACCGCCGAAGACTTTTTCAACCAGCAAATCTTTGCCTATCCAAATGAGCGGAATCCAAATTACTATTCCCCATACAGAGTCGTGATCTATTTTATTTTTGATGAGTATACCGGCCAGGCCGGAAAACAATGAAAAAAAAGCGGCCAGGCATATCAGGCCGGTGATACCCAAAATGACCGTTGTGCCGCCATATTGGACCATTACGCTCGGGATCCAGTATAAAAGGAGCAAATTGGAGCAAAAGGAAAATAAAAAAAATATCAGGAAAGTGCTCCCTTTGGTTTGCTTTTCAATGGCCAGGAGCAGGGGAACCAAAAAAATAAAAGCCAAAAAAGCGATTTGTGCTTTTGGAAAAGCCAACCCATAAGTCAGGCTTGCGATCAGCCATAAGAGGTGAGTTTTATAGCTCAGTGTCCTTTTTTTATTTCGAATTTCTTTTTCTCCAGGCTCTCCAACCTGTTTTTTTCCTTCTGGGCTTCGGCCAGGGAGATAAAGCTGCCAACCCGGACGGTATGCAATTGTTTCTTGTTAATAGATTCCACGATGATTTCGGTTTGATAGCCCAGTTTGGCGAATTTTTCACTGTATTTTTGGGCATTGGCAAAATCGGCAAAGGCACCCACCTGAATGGAATAATTCTGATCTGAAAATACACTTTTCCTGGTTGCCGGGGGCAATTCCCCTGGCATTTGCTTTTCGTGCAGTTTCATTTCTTCGGGAATCGATTGCTTGGTATTTGTTTGGTCGATTACAGGCTTGATCGGCTTCTCGTCGATCGTTTTTATTTTTTCCTGGTTGGTGGTGGCCGGTTCGGTTTGATTAGCTTCATTGACAATTCCGGCCGGTTGATCTCCCAGGCGGTGTCCAGCCTGGTAGCCCATATAAAAAAGAAAAATACCGATGGCAATCACCGCGATTAGAAAAATGACCACATGAACAAAAGTGATTCTGATGTCAAAATATGTTTTTTCCATTTTACTTTTTTTCAAACAGGCCTTTCAGCAAATCAATGGGCATGGGGAAAACGATGGTGGTGGAATTTTCCGATCCGATTTCGACCAGTGATTGCAGATAACGCAGTTGAATAGCGGTGGGATTCTGGGAAAGGGTATTGGCTGCTTCCAGAAGTTTGGCCGATGCCTGGTTTTCGCCCTCAGCGTGGATAATCTTGGCCCGGCGCTCCCTTTCGGCTTCGGCTTGTTTGGCCATGGCCCTTTGCATTTCCTGGGGTAAATCGACATGTTTGATTTCTACCATCGAGACCTTGATGCCCCAGGGGTCGGTGTGCTCATCGATGATTGTCTGCAAGCGTGAATTGAGTTTGTCGCGCCCCGAGAGCAGTTCGTCAAGGTCGGCCTGGCCCAGAACCGAGCGCAACGTAGTCTGTGAGAGTTGCGAGGTGGCATACATGTAGTCCTGGACTTCGATGACCGCCCGCTTGGGTTCGACCACCCGGAAATAAACCACGGCGTTTACCTTAACCGAAACATTGTCCCGGGTGATAATGTCCTGGGGCGGGACATCAAAAACAATGGTGCGCAGACTGATGCGGACCAGCTTGTCAATGGGAGACAAAACCAGAATCAGTCCCGGGCCCTTGGGTTTGTCCAAAACCCGTCCCAAGCGGAAGATAACGCCGCGTTCATATTCTTTCAGCACCTTTATCCAGCTCAGCACAAAAAATATGGCGATGACGGCCACGATAACTAATGGATTGAAAAAAGAATTTGCTTCCATCTTAGCCTCCTGATTTTTTTACTTTTAATAACAAATTATCAATGGTTTCCACTTGAATCTTGCTGCCAGCCGGGATCAGCTCTTCGGCCACCGCGTTCCACCATTCGCCATGCACAAAAACCTTGCCCGAGCGGTTGTCGATAGCGGTTTTGGCCACTCCGGTTTCCCCGATAATTCCTTCCCGGCCGGTTTCCAATTTCCTTTTCATGGCCTGAAAGACTTTGAAGGTCAGGAATAGAAAAACAAAACCAAAACACAAGGCGAAACTAATGATCATGGGCATGGCGGGCCTCATTTCTGGAATTGGTGAATTAATCAGCATCATGGATCCTAAAATAAAAGAGATAATGCCACCAACCCCCAACATGCCGAAGCCTTGAACCTTGATTTCGGCAATGAAAAATCCGATTGAAAGGAAAATGAGAAATAAGCCGACGTAGTTGATGGGCAGGATTTGAAAGGCCAGAAAAGCCAGCAGCAGCGATATGCCACCCAATATGCCGGGAATTATTACGCCGGGATGGGTAAATTCAATGAAAAGGCCGATCAGCCCGAAAATCAGTAGGAAATATGCCAGGCTGGGATTGGTGATGGTGCGCAGGAATTTCTGCCTATCGCTCATAGCCAAAACAGTAATTTTATCGTTTTGAATATTCAGGGTAATGGCGCGGCCATTGTGCAGGGTGATTGTTTTTCCGCTACATTGTTTAATCAGTTCGGCGCGGCTGGAAACGATCAAATCGATCAATTGGTTTTTCAGGCATTCTTCGGCAGTATACGACTGGCTTTCACGCACTGCTTTTTCAGCCATTTCCGGGTTGCGTTGGCGGTTTGTGGCCAGGGTCTTGATATAGGCGGCGGCGTCATTGGTGATTTTTTCCTTCATCACTTTTTCAATTTCACCGCCGGTAACAGATACAGGATGAGCGGCGCCGGTGTTGGTGCCCGGGGCCATGGCGGCAATGTCTGCGGCCATCATGATGAAGAATCCCGCCGAAGCGGCGCGGGCGCCCTGCGGGGATACGTACACGGCGCAGGGAATTTCCGAGTTCAGCATGAGTTTGATGATGGTCCGCATGGATGTATCGTAACCGCCCGGAGTATCCATTTCGATGATGATCAAACGGGCGTTGTCGGCCTTTTGGATTTTCTTGAAAGAATTGACTACGTATTCTTCGAGCAGTGAATCAATGGGACCATCCACGCGCAAGGTGTAAATCTCGGCCTGCAACCAGAAAGGGATCAAGAACAGCAAAAGCCACAGTGCCTTTTTCATTGATTTAATTATAGATGATTGAAAATTAAAAAGCAACTTTCAGATATGGATGGAAAATTTGGCGATTTCACCAAACAATATCTTGCAAAAAAGCAATATCACCTCGATTAGACATAAACAACACTGCCGAGGATGCTTTTGGCGATGGGCTTAATGCGGATGCTGTCAACCCCGGCCTGGGTCAGAATGTCCACCTTGCGCCCCAGTCTTTTTTCCAGATATTCCGCCAGGGTCATGAATTTAAAGCCGATGGGTTTCTCAAATTCGATCAGCAGGTCAACATCACTGGACTGTTTTTGCTTGTCGCACGAAAAAGAACCGAACAAACCGATGCGCTTGACTCCGAATTCATTTCTTAATTTTGGGAGTTCACGTCTGAGAATTTCCTTGACCTCCTCGCTCCCATTTATTCTCTTTGCCATGCTTCTTTTATAAGGTTTTTTGCTTTTTTTGTCAATATTGAAAAAAACAAATAAGCAGCCTCCTCGGTGCTTCACTTAAATGGGCGACCAGCCGGATCGCCCCTAAACTCATTGAATTTGGAATTTTTCTCCGGACGGATTGAACGGACAGGTTTGAATCCCCCCTTTGGTGGCAGACCGATCATATCCGCAGGATAGGCGGATGATCGGTGCTGCCCTACGGGGACAAGCCCGGTCCCTACATCTGGATTTTTTCTCCGATATGGACTTGACTTCTATTTAGATATTCCGGCGCCGGCGCCTGGGTTAGCGGTTGTAAACCCCCATCAGTAAAAGATATTTTTATTTAGACACAAAACGCTAAGGATAATAAAAAACCGCATTACAAATGTATTAATCCATGATTGATCTAGATGAAATTTTCCAGAGGGGTAGCACAAATCATCCACCGATTTTGGTTGCTCTCATATGATTTCAAATAGCCTTGTGAATCACTGAAATTATCTAGTGAGACAATCACTGACCGTGGTGGATCTGATTGGTGATAATAAAAAATCAAAAGGAAACAAATAACTAAAACGATTTCCACTTATTCACCTCCCTTGTATTGTAGAAATGACAGAATCATGGAAAATCAAAGATTTTTCATGATCCTTTGGATCCACCAACGGTGAATTCACATTCTCACAATACATATTTTTTCAAATCACTCGAAAATCTATACGCCTATTTCTATCGTAAATCTATGTGCCTATTGACAGTTCATATTATTTTGACTTATTTAGCTCCTGGTAACATTTCTGACACAACTTTTTTCTATGCAACGAGTGCAAAAACTTGTCTTTAATTTCTTCGGGATAATAAATATTCCCAGTATTTATTTGCAGTCCACAATTTGAGCAAATATGACTTGCTCTTGCTTTTGTTTCTTTGAATATTTTTAGATTATCGTATTTACTCATACTTCAAATTTTAAAATAATTATCAATTTCTTCTCTTACTTCCTTAATTAATTTTTTTTTTTCGTCTTTTAGTTTAAAAGCTTCTTTTACTAATTTTGTAATTTCATTAATTGAATCTTTATCTAAAATCGGGATTTCAAAATCTAAAAGATGATTTGAGATTGTTGGTATTGTTGATTGAATTAATGTATGTTTTTCTGCTTGGTATTTAGAAATTTCTTTTATTGTTAATACTAAAAATAAATATTCTTGCGTGAAGCGATATTTTTCAATTGCTTCTTTTTTTAACCTAATTCTCCTAATGTGACTCTGGATAATCACTTTATCTTGCAAGGTTAGCATTGCTACAAGCCCAATTTTTCCATCATTACTAAACAAAACATCTCCGACTTTAATATCTTGTTTTAATTCCTGATAGATCTCTTCGGAAATATAAAAATCAGGGAATTGATCTACTTCATAATTTACAAGATCAGATGTTCTAATAAATGGAACGTCGTTGTTCTTTTTGTCTAAATATTTATTATAATTATCACTTCCAGTTTCATCTCCCTTTTTTACTATCGTAATTTCTCCGAGAGAAACAGTCTGACATTTTTGTTGGATAGTTTTCAAGATATTAACGTAAAACGGGAAAGAATAAGCCGGGGTCCAAAGATCAGCTTCCGAAAAATCAGAAAGATTAACCGAATAAAAATTTTCTTTTTCTATTTTTGAAAAATCAACATTTAGTTTTTGATAGAAAAAATTTTGAGCCTCTTCTAAAAGAGAAAGTGATTTTATTTCATTGTCTGAAATTTTTTTTGCTTTTTCTTCTATCTCAATATTATCGATTAAAGGAATTTCTAGTTTTTTAGCATTGCCTGCACTTAATATTTTTTGGCCAGTTCTCGTTAAAAGCGAGTGAATTAATCCTTGTCCAAAAAAACTATTTAAAAAATAAGTGGCAATATAAGGAGAAACGGATTTATCATTAATTCTTATCCTTGCAGAATTATCATTAAAAGCACCAATAACTATGTCTTTTGGAATAATGGAAGCTGAACCTAAATAATTTCCTACTACACTAATTAAGATATCTTCTCCTTTTATTCTATTTCTTTTTTGAGTTTTAAAAGTTTCTTCATCAAGATAAACTGTGGTTTGAAAATTTATTTGATATTTCTTTACGTCAGCTGTTCTAACAAAGACGTACTTACCAGTATATTTATCTTTATAAGTTTCAGGGCTTGGCGATTGTCCTCTTATGATATTTTCTGAAATATCACCTAAACTAACAAATTTGTACTTATCTTTTGTTTTACCTAAAACTGTTTGAAATAAAAAATATTTGGGCTCTAATCTCGCTGAAGTTTCTATTTCAGAAGCATAAGCGGTTGTTATCTTATTTGCCATATTCGCTAGCCTTAAAAAGTAAATTTATTTTCTTTTGCCCATTTTCTAAATTCTTCGGGAATTTTAGAAATGTCATCTTCTTCTTTTAGATTTCCCCTTCTATCGTGACCGCAAGTTTCAGCCACGCACATAAAAACCGGATAGTCCTTTGGAGCTTTGTTTGTTTTTTGTAAAATCAAAATACTAGTTTTTGTTCCTGTATTTGGTTGAAATGTCTCTATCGGTAAATCAATAACCGCAACAAGCCTTGCCTGTTTTATTAAATATTTTCTAATATACCCTAATTGATTATTTCCATAAATTCCGTCAGGTAATACAATCGCCATTCTTCCATCTTCTTTTATCAACTGCAAACATCTCTCAATAAAAAGAATTTGTGGAGCTTCTTTGTCTTTGAGTTTCCTTTTTTCCCATTCGCCTGATTTTTTGTCTAATTTCCATTTATGCCCAAGATCAAACTGCTTTAATTTTTCTTCGCCACGAACCGGAATTTTACTTCCAAATGGCGGATTTGTTAAAAGAGCACTAAAATTTCCCAAATGAATTTTTTGTCTTGTCGCATCACTCCAATTTTGAGGATTTTCTAAACTATCTTCGCAAACAATTCCGCTTTTGCCATCGCCAATAATCGCCATATATGCTTTAGCTACCTTTGCCAAGAAATAATCTTTATCAATTCCCCTGATTCGGTTTAGAGCGACTTCCATTTTTTCTTCTTGAAGATTACTTTTGCTCCAATGATATTTTTCACCTTCTACATCTAATTTTTTCCAAATATGTCTCAATGCCTCAATCAAAAATCCACCACTACCGCAAGCAGGATCAATGATCAAATCCTCGTCATCCGGGTCTAAAATATCCACCATCATCTTTACAACATTTCTTGGAGTAAAGAATTGTCCTTGCCCGCCCTTCAAGGCATGTCCGATAAATGTTTCAAAAGCGTCGGCGATAATATCTCTTTCAGCTTCGATAAGACAATAATTCTGTAATTCACCTACGACATAGGACACAGAATTAGCGTCTAAATTTATATTGTCATTCTCGTCTAAAACTTCTTTGTATTTTCTTTTAACTTTTTCAAAAAGGTCTAAAATTCTGTCTTTTATATCATTAGGAATTTCATCAACTCCCGCCCTGAAAGTAACTATATCGTTCGGTTCGGTAAATCTTTCATCATAAATTTTGCAGAAAATAAGGTTAATTAGCTGTTGAGCTAAAACCTCGTCTCTTGTCGCCCCAACGGTATTCGCGGCTAAATGATTTCTAATTGCTTTAAAAGTTGCTTTTAAGTTGTGAGTGGGTCTAAGGTCTTTTCTTGTAAACTTTCCAATATCTTCTACTCTTTGTCCATACTGGGGAATATTCGGAATTTCTTCAAAAAATATTTTCCCTTGTTTTTCAATTTTTCTTAAAAATAATCTTTCTTCTCCATTAAACCAAACTCCTAAATACGCCTTGGAAAAATGTAAATAATCTTCCAGCTGTTTCTTGCCATCTTTCCTATTCTTTTTCTTACATTCAACAAGAATGTATTCATTATCAAAAGTGCGGTTATTTGAGATAAAAACAGCAATATCAACAGGAAAGTCTTTACCACCGGATGGTCTTTGTTTAACTCTATATTGCGGTCTTGTTTGGATATAATCTTTTGGATAGTTGTAGTCCTCAACCAGTTGCTTGACAAAAATCTGAACGGCCTCAATTTCTTCTGGTGTCGCCTTAATCCAAGTATTAGTAATAAAATCTCTAACATATCCGGCCTTTCCTTTTTCAGGCTCGCTTTTTACTTCTTCTTTTTGTGGCTTGTAGTTTGTATTATTCATAATAAATTTTTTTCTTTGAAACTTATAAATCCTGTTTTAGTGATAATTATATGGTCAACCACTTCTATTTCCAAAATTTTACCAGCTTCAACCAATCTCTTGGTTGTTACCAAATCGCCTTCTGATGGTTCTGGATCGCCCGATGGATGGTTGTGAACAAATATAACTGATGCCGCCTTGTTTTTGATTGCTTCCGCGAATACTTCGCGCGGATGAACAATGCTGGCATTAAGACTACCAATTGAAACTTCTGCAACTGACCAATTTCTACTGTTAAGAACGATAATATAAAAATGTTCTTTGTGATAATCTCTGAGTTTGCTCTTTATCAGTCGGTATACTTTCTCGGGATCGGTAAGTTCTTTGCTCTTGTAGGGCACGGCTTGCGTGGAAAGCCGGCGGCCAATTTCAAATGCGGCTTTTATTTGTGCCGCTTTCGCCAATCCAATTCCTTTGATTAAAGACAACTCCTCAATACTTGCCTCGGCTAATCTCTGAAGACTGCCAAATTGCGATAGTAGTTTTTGCGCCGTAACTACCACCGATTCGCCGGCGATACCGCGTCCCAAAATAAGTTGTAATAATTCTTGGGCCGAAAGCGCCTGTTCACCAAACTTAACCAATCGCTCGCGTGGACGCTCATCGACTGGTAAGTCATGAATAGTAAATGATTTACTCATTTTTTATTTAATCGATTAATAGGAAAAGCAATTTTCCCCATGAGAGGACTTTATAGAAATCCTTTTGAAATTTCAATAGACGGCAGTGAATTAATTGAGGAAGTTTGTCCCGTTTTTCCCTAAAAACTTTTTTCAAATAACCGGCCTGCATCATCGCGATCATTGAGGCGAAGAATGATTTCAGAATCGGAAAATGGAACCAGGTTATCAAGTTCATCGCGGGGAATGTCTGAATCGATAAGGGTCATTATGTATTGCAAATCGTTTTCACGGCAGAGCAAATGGACCATTTGAAGAAATTTGATTTTCTTCCGGTTATCCAAACCCTCCAAAGCTCCATCGTGGTACACAAATCGGTAAAATGATTTTTTTCGGTACGTGGCCAAGACGGCCAGATCGAAAGCCATGCACAGCATTTTTTTATAGGTGGTACCATATCCCTCGGATGTGATTTCCATATTTTCCGCATTCTGGATATCGGCCTGAAATTCTATATTTCCTTCTTTATTCTGCTTAATTGAAATAATTGCCGGAACATTCAATACTTCTTTAATAATCCGGTTAAACAAGAGTCTGATCTCTCGATATTTATCATTACTGACATCAATCAGGTGTTTTATCTCTTCGGCCTTTTTCTTGATTTCACCCTGCAATTCTTCCACTTGCCGTTCTAAATCGTCCATCTTACCCATGTTGATCATTTTTTCTTCAAGCCTGGCAATCTCCGACTCTATTTTGGCTAATGAGCGTTGATAAGTTTTGAATTTCTGATACGAATTCTGGTCCTTTAAAAGCGAAAGTATTTCACTCTTAGTTTTATCCAGATTTTGCAATTCCTTTTCAACTGGTTCCAGCTCCTTTTTTAGCTCCTGTAACCGTATGGTCAGGTATTTTTTTCTTTCTTCCGATACCTGGAGGTTGAAATGCTCAAGTTCTTTATATTCCTTGGCCAGATTATTTGGGAAGAAAATTTTTATTTCTTCATAAAGGCACCGGAGTTCATCCATGTCGATCCGAGGTACATCCATTTTAAGAGATTCTTTAATCCGGCTCGTTTCTTCTGTTATATGATAGCGGATAGTATTTAAACTGGAAATTTTGGCATCGGTTTCGTCCACCAATTTCTGATTGACTTCCTTGTCCTGTAAATAAAAATTGAAATCATCAATTTTTATTTCAAGCTCTTTTTTCTCTTCCGATTTTAAGTCGATGATGCCCTTTAACTTATCGGTTTGTTCACCACTTGGAGCGAACTGTTCTTTGACCTGAGAGATTAGTGTTATCAATTTTTCTTTTTTTTCTTCAATTTCATATTTATCAAGTAAGCATTTGCCTTCAAAACCTAACAATTCGAACAAGAATGGCTTCCACTCCCGATGTTTGCCCTTATTAAACTTGGCCAGTTGAAAAACATCCAGAAAATCCTTTTGTGTTCTTAAAAAATAGGAGAGGCTACTTCGGTAAATCTTACCGGTTGCCACATCAAAATCCAAATATTTATTCAACATTTCCTTAGCATCGTCAATGGCGATATCCACGTTATCCCAAACTAAATCTTCATTAAATTCACTCGATTCGGAGGCATTGATTTTAAATGATATTTTTGTCCAATAATCAATCCCGCGCCGGATCAACAGATATTTACCCGAATTGAGTTGAATCTCAAGGTAAAACAGATAACCGGAAAAAGCATTTCGCTGGGTGGAAAATACATGGTTTGTCAGGTTTTTTTTCAACAATAGAAAGTCAATAACTTGGATCAGTAAGGACTTCCCGAGGTTATGGGTATCCCGATCCAGTCTCTTTTTATCCTTGGGTTCTCCCAAGATTACATTAAAGCCGGAATTAAACTGGATTTTTTTGAAGGGTTTGTTGGCATATATTTTTATCAGTTTCATTTGGATAATGAGTCAATTAATTCTATGGCATCAAGTTTTTGATGATAGTGGACTTTGCCCAATGCAAACAGGAATGAAAGCGACGCAAGGTAAGTTTCTTTGATTTTGGGGTCCAGTTGGTCCGTGAGCGCAGCGAGCAATTCATTCAATGTTAAAATTCCATTTTTTTTCAATATTTTAATCATTAATCCCGTCACATTGATGACCGAATATCGAGGATCCAGGTATTTATCTGGTTTCAACATGCCGTTAATCCTTGAGCCCGATGTCGCAATTCCAATACATATAGTGTAGAAACACCCATACCAATCTGCGGGTTTCCTTTAAAGCCGGCAGATTGTTGTTCACAATGTAATTATACAGGAACCCAAAAAGTTCTTCAAATAGGTGGAAGTCGTCTCTATGTATGGTTATTTTTGCACGCAGATCGGCAACGGTGTTTAAATAATAATTTTTATATTCTCTATTGGCAGGATCCTTCAAAAAGATGTCAATCTTAGAAAAGTACGATAAAGAATCATCTCTTATTATTTTGAAATAGTCTTCACTCAATTTGTTTAATCTATTTTTCTCTGTTTTATCGATATATTTCAAATCTTTGTGAACATTTTTTATGATCTGATCCAATCCCTCTTTCAATTTAGAAAATTTGAGAATGATTTCTTTTAGGTCTTTTTCATAAAAATCAAGGGGAAGAAAAAATCTGTTCAGATCCATTGTTTTTGAAATCTTAGGATAGTCCTGAAGCCATAACTGGATTCTTTCTTCACCAATGATTCTGTTTTTCACCGTTAAATTGGTTTTGATAAAATCTGATATTTTAACATCGGCATTTCCGGACAATTTGCGGTTGGTGAAGAGCAGGTAATAATCGATTTTTTCTTTGTCAATAATATTTTTTAACCGCTCTTGAACTTCTTTTTTCAATATTTGCTTAAAACTGGCATCTGAGCAAGAGGCGTTGATCTTTTCCGTATGTTTTGCCTGAATAATAAACCGACCTTCCCAGGGACTGGCCTGACTGGGATAGTTCTGTGCCTTACCGGTGAATCGGCCGTCTTGGCCACCATCCGGTCCTTTTGAAAAGTTGATGGTGCCCATTCCCAGGATACGGTCGCAAATCAGAACAATCAGTTTTTCGAATTCTTCATCGTTTAATTCATTTAAAGGGATTTTTCTCATTGCAAATTCATTCTAACAAAAACCAAGATATATTTCCAGGATACTTTCAGATATGGATGGAAAAGCGGGCGATTTCACCCATGGCTTCCCATAGGTTCTCGCCCAGAGTGGGGTGGGCGAACACTAGATCCTTGAATTCGTCGCATTTGAGCTTGCGGGTCACGGCGTAAGTCATCAAGGGTAAAAGTTCTCCGGCCTCGGCGCCGACGATATGGGCTCCCAGAATGGTGTTTTCCATGTCGGCGATTATTTTAACTAAACCTGTTTTTTCGTCGATGGCGTTGGCCCGCGAACCGGCGGCGTAAGGGAAGCGGCCGATTTTAACTTGCAGATTGTTTTTTGCGGCTTGCTCCTGAGTGATGCCGACCGTGGCCACTTCAGGGAAGGTGAATATTACCGCCGGCAGGGGGTGATGGGGCACCGCGGTGCCGTTGACCAGAAAATCGACGATGGCCATGGCCTGATGCGCGGCTTTATGGGCCAGCAAGGGGGGGCCGATAACATCGCCGCAGGCGAAAATGTTCGGCACGGCGGTTTGCAGGTTTGAAGATACTTGGATGAAACCTTTACTGTCGAGAACGATGGGTGTGTCGCCGGTAAAGATTCCCGCGCTGTTAGGCGTGCGGCCGACAGCCAGCAAAACCTTGGCGAATTCCTCATCCCATACCTTGTCGCCTTTTTTAAAAGTCAGTTGTACTTTTTCGCCCAGACGGGGATTGGATATAGCGGTGGAAGTATGGATGGTGATGTTTTGTTTGATCAGCTCGATTTTTAAAATTTCAGCTATCTCTTTTTCAGTTCCCGGGACGATGGTATCCATGATTTCCACTACCGTGACCTTGCAGCCCAAATAATTGTAAATCAGCGCCCATTCCAGGCCCACGGCGCCGGCGCCAACAACCAGCATGGTTTCGGGAACAGAATCCAGCTCCAGCAGGTTGTCGGAATTGATTATTTTTTGTCCGTCCCACTTTAAAAACGGCAATTCGGCCGCTTTGGAACCGCTGGCAATCACGATATGGCTGGCGGACATTTCTTTTTGGCCATCGAGCAGTATTTTATTGGCGCTGACAATTTGGGCTTTGCCCTTGATCAACTGGACATTGTTCTGTTTGAAAAGGAGTTCGATGCCGCGTGTCTGTTTGGAAACGATGCGCACTTTACGGCGCTTGATTTCGTCAAGGGAGATTTGAAATTTTTCCACATGGACGCCGATTTTAGCGAAATCGTTGATTTGCTTGACCGCTTTAACCGAATGGAGGATGGCTTTGGTCGGGATACAGCCGCGCTGTAAACAGGTGCCCCCTGGCAGATCCATTTCCACTACGATGGCTTTCAAGCCCTTCTTGGCCGCGGCGATCGCCCCCTCGTAGCCGGCCGGTCCGGCACCGATAAACAGCAGATCGAAATCCATGCACCCTCCTTGAATAGAGCTAATTCTTAGAACCTTAAAATAAATTATCTACGTTTTTTTCGTAGATAATTTATTTCTAAAGGTTCTTATCCCCCCTTGCAGGGGACTTTGCAGCTTTGCTGGGTTAAGCAATACTTTTTTCAGTTTTTTTATAAAGAATTCATTATCCTCTTCCAGGCCCACGGTGACACGCATGCCTTCCGGGATACCGAACCCGGCGGTTGGCCGGATGATCACCCCTTCCTTGAGCAGGCAAAGATTCAGCTCGGCCACATCCATTTTCGGGAAAAAAAGGAGAAAATTGGCTTGCGAGGGAATCACGCGCAGCCCCATGCTTTGCATCTGCCCCAGCAATTTGGCCTTGTTGGCCTTGTTCAGACTGATGGAGTGGTTTTTGTAATCATCATTCTCCAAAGAAGCCAAGGCCGCGCGCTGGCCGATGCGGGTAACGTTGAACGGCGCCTTAACGCGGCCAAGTAAGGAAATAATCTCCGGCTTGGCCATGGCGTAACCGACCCGCAGTCCGGCCAGACCATAGACTTTGGAAAATGTTTTCAAAACGATCACGTTTTTTCCGGCTTGGATTTCGTCCAGGCCGGTGACATAATCATCCGGATTATCGAAATATTCCTGATAGGCATTGTCCAAAACAATGATTTTGTCTTTGGGGACTTTCTTAATAAATTGGCGAATGGCGGCAGCAGGGACAAATGTTCCGGTCGGGTTATTGGGATTGGTTATGAAGATGATTTTGGTTTGCCCGTCGATGCGGCGGGCCATGGCTTCCAGGTCAAAACACAGGTTTTCATCCATGGGCGTTTCCAGGTAAGACGCTTGTCCGGCAAATTCTGTGGTGGCAATCTTGTAGAGGGAAAATGTTTTTTCCGAAGTCAAAACTTTTTCGCCGGCTTTTAGAAAAGTGCGGATCAGCATATGGATGATTTCCACCGACCCGGCACCGACGATGACTTGTTCCGGCTGCAGACCGTTGATGACGGCCAAACGCTGGCGCAGGTAATAATTGTCAGAGTCGGGATAGCAGTGAACCTGGGAGAGTTCGTCGTTGATGGCTTTTCTGACATTTTCAGGAATGGGCAGCATGTTTTCGTTGGATGCCAGTTTGACGACTTTTCCCAGATTGAATTCTCTTTGGATTTCTTCGACCGGTTTCCCCGGGATATATGGGGATATCTGCAGAATATTGGGGTTGACCAAAGATTCCATAAATGCCTCCTATTTAAACAGAGACGGTTGTTCTTTTTCTTCGAATAGTTCGGTCAATTCTTCCAAGGACGGCAGTTCCGACATGTCATTCAGCCCGAAATAAATTAAAAATTCCTGGGTTGTGGCATATAGGGCGGGCAGGCCCGGCACTTTTTTCCGGCCGGTGATTTTGATCAGTTTTTTCTGCAGCAGGTTTTTAACCGTTTCGGTCGAATTAACGCCGCGCAAATCGGAGATTTCAGCCAGGGTGGCTGGTTGGCGGTAGGCGACGATGGACAGGGTTTCCAGGGATGCCAGGGTCAATTTAGTGACCTGTTTGATGGTGAAGAAATCTTTCAAGGAATCGTGCAACTCGGGCTTGGTGACCAACTGCAAACCGCCGCCGCTCTTTTTTAGCAGCAACCCCCGCTCCGGGCGGTCCAGCAAATGCTCTTTTCCCATGGTTTGGAGAATTTTTTCGAATTCTTCCATGTCCGTGATCTGCAAAAAATCCATGATCCGTCCCGGTTCCAATGGGTCCTTGGAAACAAACAAGATGGCTTCGATCAGGGCGATTTGTTCATGGCTCATGTTTTTCAATTGCTCAATTCACTGGGTTCGTTGGGATACAGCGATATGGTGCCAAACAGCGATTCCTGCAGGGCAATGAGCAGGTGGCGCTTGATCATTTCCAGCAGGGTGAAAAAACTTACCAGAATTTCCTCGATCGAATCAAGCTTGTTCACATAGGCGCTGAAATCGAGAAAACCATTTTCTTTGACCAGAACGGAAATTTCCACTTGCTTGGCGGCAATGGAATAGTTTTTCGAGGAAACATAAAGGAATTGTTCATTTTCCTTCTTTTTGACGACGGAAAAAAATATTTCGGCCAGTTGGAAAGCCGAAACTTCTGTCAGGGTGTACTCGCGGTTGGAAAAATTCTCGTTAAGCTCGAGCCGCCGCCAAAGCAGGCGCTCGGTGTATTCCATATCCTGCAGCATTTTGGAAATTTTTTGGATTTTCTCATATTCGATCAAGGTGTTGAGCAGTTGTTTTTCCGGAGATTCTTCAGTCAGGCTTTCTGGTTTTGGCAGCAGGGAGCGCGACTTGATGTAGATCAGGGTTGCGGCGGTGGTTAGAAAATCGCTTTCCCGGGAAGGATTAATCCCCTTTTTATTTTCCAGATAAGCAAGATATTCGCTAGTGATTTCTGACAAGCGGATTTCGTTGATATTCAGTTTGTTTTTGCGGATCAGGTGCAGCAGCAAGTCGAGAGGACCTTCAAAAAAATCGGTCTGTACCTGGTAGGCGGGTGTTTCCATTATATTTTCAGTAATTCCCGTACCTGGGCGACTGTTTTACGGGCGCGTTCGGTGGCCCGCAGGTTGCCGGGTTCGAGAATATCGCTGACAGACATGTTTTCATATTTACTGCGCCGCTGGCGGAAAGGTTCCAGAAAATCATTGATATTGGTGATTAAAATCTTCTTGCAGTCGAGGCAGCCGATCCCGGCCGTGCGGCAGCCTTCGGCCACAGCTGCAATTTCGCCGGCCTTGGAATAAGCTTTATGCAGGGCGAAAACCGGGCAGTCTTGGGGAACACCGGGGTCACTGCGTTTTTTTCGCCGCGTGTCGGTGACCATGGGTCTGATTTTTTCGCCCAGCACGGTGGCCGAATCGCCAAGATAAATGGCGTTGCCGTAACTTTTGCTCATCTTGCGGCCGTCAATTCCGGGCAGTTTGGGAATGGGGGTCAAAAAAGGTTGGGGTTCGGGAAAACAATCGCCGTAAAGACCGTTGAAGCGGCGTACGATCTCCCGGGCCAGTTCCAGATGGAAGACCTGGTCTTCGCCCACCGGCACGGTGTCGGCTTTCATGATGGCGATGTCCACGGTCATCAGCAGCGGGTAGCCCAGGAAGCCGTACTGGTTGAGGTCGCGGTCGCTCAACTGCGCCTGCTGCTCCTTGAAGGTGGGCACGCGCTCCAGCCAGCCGAGCGGTGTCATCATGCCCAGCAGCAGGAAGAGCTCGGCGATCTCCTTGACGGCCGACTGCAAATAGACTACGCTCTTTTCCGGGTCGATGCCCACGGCCAGCCAGTCGAGCAGCACCTGGTGAACGTTCTCCCGGATGCGCGACGGGTCCTGGTACTCGGTGGTCAGGGCGTGCCAGTCGACGATCGAGAAGTAACAGTCGGCCGTCTGCTGCAGCTGCAGCCAGCTCTTCAGCGCCCCCTCCCAATGGCCGAGGTGCAGCGCCCCGGTGGGGCGCATGCCGCTCATGACCACTTGCGGATTCATGCAATGACCCCAGCTTTCAACATGATGAAAATCAAAAACGGAAAGACTTTAAAAAGCATGGTAAATATGAAATTGGCAATGAAATCGAGAGCATGGGTGTAGATGATTACCAGAAGAATTAAAAATCCGTAGGGTTTGATCTTTTCAAATATGACCAGGGCCTCGCCTTTGAGCAGCCCCTCCAATATGCCGCCGCCGTCCAGGGGCGGAATGGGAATCAGGTTGAAAACGGCCAGGAAGATATTGATCATCAGCAGGTTGGTGGCGATTTTTAATAATAATACGATGCTGGTACTGGTTGCAAGGAGGATGGGGTTTTTGAAGATGGCCAGCAGCAGGATAACTCCCAAAGCGATCAGGATGTTGGCGGCTGGCCCGGCGGCTGAGATGTACATGCTGTCGCGGCGGCGATTGCGCAGGTTGTAGGGGTTGACCATCACCGGTTTGGCCCAGCCGAAAACCGGGGCGCCGACCACGGCCAGTATCAGCGGGAAAATAATGGTGCCGATCAGGTCGATATGGGCAATGGGGTTAAGGGTGACCCGGCCCTGCAGTTTTGCGGTGGGATCACCAAATTTATTGGCGGTCCAGGCGTGGGCTGACTCATGGACCGAGATGGCGAAAAGTACGACGGCGAATTGGACAACGATGCGGAATATATCTGTCATGATTTTCAAAAAATAGCATAAATACCGGGTCCAGTCAACCGAAATCGCTGTTCCCGAATCCTTTATTTCCGAAATAGAGGGGGTTTACTCCCCTTCTCTTGCCAATAGAAAATGCCGGTGGATGAATTTCAAGCATTCGATTTTTTCTGGATTTCTGGTAGAATGGCGACTGGGATGAACGAGAATTTGGCCGTTCGCCCTGGGACTGCTGCCCGATAATGGCGCGCGTCCAAACCCAAGGAGCAATTAACGTGCCTATGAACAAACCTTGGTTGAAGCACTACGAGCAGGGCGTACCCCACCAAGTGGAGCCTCCGGCGCTGACTCTGCCCGACTTGCTGCCCGCGGCGGCCGGCCGTTATCCCGATCGAACAGCACTTGTACTGGCAGTAGCCGCGGCCGGGCGGCTGTTTAATTACTCGATCTCCTATGCCAAACTCTACCAGCACGTCATCCGTTTCGCCGCCTCTTTGCAGGGGCTTGGAGTGCAAAAGGGCGACCGGGTGGCCATATTCCTGCCGAACTGTCCGCAGTTTGTCATCGCTTTCCTGGCCGCCGCCCAAATCGGAGCCATTGCGGTGCCTTTCAATCCGTTATACTCGGCGCGTGAGACCGAGTACCAGCTCAAGGACTGCGGAGCCAACGTGGTGATTGTCCTTGATCGCTTCTTCCCGATCATCCAGCAGGTCCGATCCAAGACGGAGCTCAAGCACGTTATTATCACCCGCATCAAGGAATACTTCCCGCCGTTGCTCTGGGCGCTTTACACTCTCACCAAGGAGCGCAAACTGCCCAGCGTCAAGCTTGGTCCGGAAGACTACTGGTTCCCGTCGCTGCTGCTCGCGGGGACCCCGCGTCCGGTGGCGGTTGATCGCGAGGAAACCGCGGTTTTACTTTATACCGGCGGGACCACTGGCATTTCCAAGGGGGTCGAGCTGTCGCATCGCAACCTGCTGGTCAACGCCGAACAAAACCGCGTCTGGGCAGGCATCCGCGACGGTTGTGAAACCACTCTGGCGGCAATGCCGCTGTTTCATGGCTTCGGCTTGACCTGCTGCCTGAACCTGGGAATTCTCACCGGCGCCACATTGGTGCTGGTTCCCAACCCAACCGATATCAGGGGGCTGATCCAGACTATCGAGTATCACCAACCGACCATATTTCCGGTGGTTCCGACCATGCTGGTGGCTATCAGCCATTTCCCGGATATTGCCAGGCATAACCTGCGCTCGGTTCGCGTCTGCCCTTGCGCCGGCAGCCCGTTGGCTCCCGCGGTACAGCGAACTTTCATCGAACGCACCGGGGTGCGCCCGGTCGAGGGCTACGGGCTAACCGAAGCCGCGCCGGTGACTCATGGCAACCCGCCCTTCGGTGATGATCGTCACGGAACCATCGGCTTGCCCTATCCCGGCACCATGGCCCGGGTGGTAGACTTTGAAACCGGAAAATCGGATATGCCGTTTGCAGGAGATTGGACCCAGCCCGGCGAGATCATTATCAAGGGCCCGCAGATCATGAAGGGTTACTGGAACCGGCCAGAGGAGACCGCTGCCCAGCTCCGTGACGGCTGGCTGCACACCGGTGACATCGGCCAGATGCACCGCGACGGCTACTTTCGAGTCGTGGACCGCTTGAAAGATATGATCATCCGCAGCGGCATGAATATCTACCCGGCCGAAGTGGAGGCTGTGCTGCACGAACACCCCAAGGTACTGGAAGCGCTGGTGATCGGAATCCCCGACGCCGTTCGCGGCGAACTGGTCAAGGCTTTCGTCGTGCCCCGCGATGGGGTCGAGCTCAGCGAGGAAGAGATCCTGGTTTTCTGCCGCCAGAACATGGCCAAATATAAAGTCCCATCGGCCGTCGAAATCCGCGCCGGCCTATATCACTCGGCAGTGGGTAAGCCTCTGCGTCGCGCGTTGCGCGAGGAACTGGACTTGGTGTCGGTATGAACACGGATGCCGGGCCTACTAATACTCTGGTTACCGGGATCAGCGCCCTGGTATCCGGGGCTAGCGGTTTTCTGGGGGGCCATTTGCTTGCCAAGCTGCGCGAAAAGGGGTTCCGGGTTCGGGCGTTGGCCAGGCAAACCAGTGATATTGCTGGTCTGGCCCGTTCAGGAGTCGATATCAGCGAAGGAGATGTCGCAGATCGGCAATCGCTGCGGCGAGCCATGGCTGGTCAGCAATTGGTGTTTCATACTGCCGGCAAGGTCTCAGACTGGGGGTCCCGTCAGGAATTCTGGCAGGCCAATGTCGAAGGCACGGCCAACGTAATCACGGCCTGTCGTGAAGCCGGGGTGAAACGGCTGATTCACGTGAGTTCCCTGACTGTACTCGGTCTGCCCCGGTCCGGGGCGCGGGTCGATGAGAAAACCCCAATCGCTGATTCGATTCGGGATTTCTATACCATTAGCAAAATCGTCGGAGAAAGACTGGTTCGTGAGGCCCATGGCAGAGGCGGGTTGGAGACCGTCGTGATCCGCCCCGGTGTGATCTGGGGGTCAGGCGACACCGCCATTTTGCCCCGGCTGGCCGCGCTGCTGCGTCGGGGACAATTGGTTTTCATCGGCCGTGGCGCCAATAACCTCGGACTCTCCCATGTGGAGAACCTGAGCCATGGCCTCATTCTTGCCGCCCTTACGCCTTCGGCTGCAGGGCAGATCTACCATCTGACCGACGGCGAAGAGATCACAGCCCGTGCCGCATTTTGCGCGCTCGCCGTTGCCCTTGGCGTACCACCGCCGCGATTCGCTCTGCCCTTTCCGGTCGTGTATTTCCTGGCAGCATTCCTGGAATGGACAGCCCGATTACAAAATGCTGCTACTCCGCCCCCGCTCACCCGTTACGGCGTCCGCTTGGTAGCTTGTAACAGTCGCTACGACATAAGCAAGACGCAAAACGAACTCGGCTACCGGCCGTTGCTGACATTCCGCCAGGGAATAGCTACCCTGATCCAGCCAACTGAGGAATCATGAATTACGCAAACTCCCCCGTAGTTACCGCGGCCATCGCGGTTGACAATATCCGTATCGAAAGCCTCGGTGTCTATCTCCCCGAAAAGATCCTTACTATGGAAGAGCTGCTCGCTTCCTGCCGCCGCCGGCCGCGCTGGAATCTGGAAAGGATTACTGGGATTCATGAGCGCCGCGTGGCGGTAGGTGAGTACGCGGTCGACCTGGGCATCAAGGCTGCCAGGCAGGCGCTGGCCATGTCCTGCTACCGCGCCGAAGAATTGGATGTCATTGTCTGCACCAGCATTTCCAAGTACAACCGGGAAAACGAATTTCACCTGGAACCGGCTACCGCGGTGCGCATCCGCGCCGCCATCGGTGCCGGGAATGCCCGCGTGTTTGATGTGGTTAATGCTTGTGCCGGCATGTTTACCGGCATTTATGTACTGCAGGGGATGATCCGTTCAGGAATGGCCCGCTGCGGCCTGGTGGTCAGCGGCGAACAGAACATGCCCCTGGCCGCAACCGCCGCCCGTGAGCTGCGCCACAGTTTCGACGGCCAGCTCGCCGCCCTAACTCTGGGCGACGGCGGCGCGGCGCTGGTCCTCGACCGCTCGCCCGACCCTCATTTTGGTTTCCACCTCATAGAACTGGTCACGGGAGCCAAGCACGATCATTATTGCTATTCCCGCCCTTCGCGCCGCGGACCCGGCGGTATCCTGGTGACCAAGGCTCGCGGCTTGCAGCGTAAAGGCAACGAGCATTTCCCCGCCTACTTTAAGCGAGCCCTGAATGCCACTGGCTGGACACTAGATGATCTGCAGCACATCATCCCGCATCAGGTTTCAGTGCGGGCCATCGAAAATGGCGTCAGGGCTGTCAGTCGGTATCTGGGCGATGCTGTTCCTGACATTACCAGGTGCAGTGCCGACCGCTATGGCAATACGTCGACCACCAGCCACTTCTTGGCCATCCACGACGCCATACTGCAAGGGCGCATCCAGAACGGACACAACGCCATGCTGGTGAGCGGCGCCTCGGGAATCGTCATCGCCCACGCCACCTATACCTTCGATGATTTGCCGCAGCGTTACCGGGCGCAATTTACGGGAGCGTGCTGACATGCGCCATTGCCGTATCGAAAGCCTGGGCGTCAGTCTGCCGCGCCGGCATTTCCGACGCTGGGGCTCGATCCGCCACGCCGTTGAAGCGGGACGCCAGTGTCTGAAAGCGTCTCGGCACCGTAAAGCTGCTGTCGGCCTGCTGATCAACGCCGGGGTCCATCGCGACCACCATATCTGTGAACCGGCCATGGCTGTCTTCATCCAGCACCGGCTCGGCATCAACATTGAATTCCAGAGCCGGAGTACGCTGGCCTTCGATCTGCAGAACGGCGGGTGCGGCATGCTCGATGCCATCCAAGTGGTTACGGCACTGCTGCAGACCGGGGAGATCGAGGCCGGCCTGGTTGTGGCCAGCGAGGCCAACCCCGATCGTCACCCCGACCCGCGCTTTATTTACCCGGCCAGCGGCGCCGCCCTGCTGCTGGATCTCTCTCCCAGGCGCGGCAGGGGATTTGGCGAGTTCGCCTTTCATACCCGGGACGATTATGCCGACCTGTATACTTCGCTGGTGAGTCTGGCTGAAAAACGGGGACGGATCGTTTTTAAGCGCCGGGCCGAGCTGGAAGATATTTATCTCTCCATGACTGGGGCAGTGGTCGAGGATGTGCTGACCCATGATTGTTTGCGCCGGGAAGAGATCGATTTTGTCGTTCCCGCGCAGATATCGGCCGGTTTTCTGGCCCGGTTGCCGGCGGCCATCGGCTTTCCCGGGGACAAGATAGTCAATCTTTCTGACCGGCTGCCTGACACGCTTTCCACTTCATTGTTTCTGGCATTGAAGCTGGCCATGGCCGATCGACGGCCTGTTTCCGGCCAAAAAGCCCTGCTGCTGGCTTGCGGCTCCGGCGTAACCGTGGCCGTGGCCACCTACCGCTTTTAGAGCCTTATAGCAAATTCTAAAATTTGTTAGTGTTTTGGAACAAATTTTGAATTTGCTATCTAAGGCTCTTATCCCCCCTTTGCAGGGGACTTCGCAGCTTTGCTGGGTTAGGACAGAATGATATGTTAACTAACATGACTCGGAAAAAAGCATTGCTGGTGATTGCCCTGGTTGCCATCTTATGGAGCAGCGGCGGGGTATTGATCAAACTGGTCAGTTGGAATCCATTGGCCTTGGCCAGCATCCGCAGCCTGATCGGCACCGTTTTTCTGTTGCTGGCAGCTCGCGGCCGGCGTTTTAATTTCAGTCCCATAGTTCTGGCCGGCGCCTTGGCCTATGCCGCAACCTTGATTACTTTTGTCGCGGCGACCAAGCTGACCACTGCCGCCAATGCCATTCTGCTGCAGTACACCGCGCCAATCTATGTGGCTCTTTTGGGTGGCTGGTTTTTGCGCGAACATATCAACTGGAAAGACTGGTTGGCCATCTTCGCAGTGTTGGGCGGCATGGCATTTTTTTTTCTGGGCAAGCTTTCACTGACCGGGATGAGCGGCAACCTGCTGGCCATCAGCAGTGGACTGTTTTTTGCCTGGCTGGTACTGTTGCTGCGCAAACAGAAAGATGCCAATCCTTTGCAATCGATTATCATGGGCAATATCCTGACTTTTTTAATCGGACTCCCTTTCTGCCGCGGCTTGCAATTGTCCAAAGGCAATATTGCCGGGATTCTGGCCCTGGGCATATTTCAAATAGCAATTCCCTATTTACTCTACAGCATAGCCATCTGCCATGTCCGCGCTTTCGACGCTATTCTGGTCATGACCCTGGAACCGATCTTGAATCCCATCTGGGTCTGGCTGATTATTGCCGAAGTTCCCGGCTTGTGGTCGATGGTTGGCGGCCTGATCGTTATCGCCGCCATTCTCCTGCATGGTTTTCTCAGTCGCCAGCAAAAATAGTTTAAGACGATGAGGATCAGTTGACCGGGAAATGGAGGGAAATTCATCCCTTGTTGGCCTTGGTGGCCATGCTTTTTGCCATTGATTTTTGTATTTCCTAATTCGGCAGATTATAAAACCTGAATTTAAATAAAGCCCTGCTTTGCCGGGCAAATTATCCCGGGCGGAGTTGAGAATATTGTAAATACATTTGTAATGTCATTTAATTTATGATATATCTTGGCTATGAAACAATTTAGATGGGACGAAGAAAAAAATAAGCTTCTTAAAGAGGAAAGAGGAGTTTCGTTTGAAGAAATTTTAGATTCAACATTTTTAGGAGCTGAAAAACATCGTTCACGAAAAAATCAAATGGTTTTATTATATGAATACAAGAAATATATTTGGGTTGTTCCTTGTGTTATTGAAGATAAATATATATTTTTAAAAACAATATTTCCCAGTCGTAAATATACAAAAATGTTTAAAAACAAAAGAGGTTGAAAATGAAAAAATTGAAATTAACAAAAGAAGAAAAAGGAATTGAAAATGCTCTATTGAGCGGTGAATACAAGCCGTTAAAGGGGAAAGAATTGGAAAATATAGAAAAAACTCTTAAAGCAAGAAAAAAAGATATAGTTATGACCATTAGAGTCAATAGCGAAGATATTAAAAAAATCAAGAGTAAGGCAAAGGAATTGGGAGTTAAATACCAATCTTATATTTCCGAAATTATACATCAAGTTGCTCAATAAAAACTATTGCTGAATAGATCAACGGTCAAGCACCGATATGAACTTTCCTCTGTTTGAATTCTGGCTGTATTTTTGTAGGGGCGGATCATGATCCGCCCTCTTTAGATCTGTCGATCAAAGAAAGGTCAAACGTGGAGGGGTGAATGAGTTATGTGTTTTGAAAAACTGAACAAATTCTAAAAAAGACTTGACAATACATACAATCGGATATATATTTATATATGTGAGGTGCAAGATGAGCCGTCCAAAAGTTATTTTCACTCTTGATCAGGATATCATCGACGAACTCAATACCGTTTCCGTTGAACTCAAGGAAAAGAAGAGCCATATTGTGGAAAAAGCCCTGATGCTCTATTTCGATATTCTGGACATCAAGATCGCCGATAAAAGGATGCACGATGTCAAGAAGGGTAAGTCCAAGCTGATCCCCGCCAAAGACGTTTACGAAGAACTCGGCCTGTGAGATACAGCGTTTTTTATGAAGAGCGAGCCGCAAAGGAACTAGCCAAGATAGACAGAGCCTACCAACTGCTGATCAAAAAGAAAATCGGGCAGTTGGCGGAGGATTTCGAGTCCATGTCCGGGAACCTGAAGTCGCTGAAGGGAGAATATGATTATTTCCGGCTGCGCGTAGGCAGTTACCGCGTGATATTCCATAAGGATACCAGGAAAATCATGATCACCATCGTCCGCATTGGCCAGCGCCGGGAAGTTTATAAAGATTTGTAAATTCCGGTTTTATTTCGCCCGCTTCAGGGGTTTTAATGAATTAGATGGCCGTACCGCTTTGAAAAAATGCAAACAACAATTTATGCATAATTACAAGCACCGTCCCTGGTTCTCCCCCGAAAAACAGGCGTGCACCTGTGCTGTCAGTTACAGAACAAGTCGCGATTACACCGGCAGCGTGCTCAGGTATGGGGAAGGCGCAGCTGGGAAAGTGGCTGCCAGCGGTCAAGCGCAGCTGATTGACGATTACCGCACCTGGGAAGACCGCGCCAAATCCTTCGATTTAGAGCAGTCCTTCCATGCTCTGCTGGCCGTTCCGATGCTCTGGGATGGGCAGGTAACAGGTATGATTGACGTGCTGCGAGAGCAGCCTTTCTACAGGATGATTCCGGCCAGGTTGTCAGCATGCCTCAAACAAAATTGCCAGGGCTTGCAAATTAAGGAAATTTAGTCATAATAGGATTACCACCAAAGGAGTTTCGATATGAAGCCGAGTGTCAACCAACTGAGCATCTCGGTGAATATTCTTGCCGAGCAGATTGTGGAATTACAAAAAATCTCTGACCTGTTCGGCAGAAACAGAAGGTCACCTTGGGAGATTGAGCCATGAACAAGCAAACCAAACCTGTCCGTCGCACTCCAAAGCCAGCCATCCCTGCGCCTAAAAAGAAACAGCCGCGCACCGCGAAGGTTACCGGCCCGCAACCCGGTTTTCCCATTATGCACAACAACACCGCGCGCAAGCAGGCCGAAGAGGGTCTGCTGAAAACGGAGGACTTGCAGAGTGCGATTTTCAACAGCGCCAATTTCTCAAGTATCGCCACCGACGCGAAGGGCGTCATCCAGATCTTCAACGTTGGCGCCGAGCGGATGCTGGGCTACACAGCCGCCGAGGTGATGAACACGATCACGCCGGCCGACATTTCCGATCCGCAGGAAGTGATCGCGCGCGCCACCGCGCTCAGCGTCGAACTCGGAACGCCCATAACGCCAGGCTTTGAGGCCTTGGTGTTCAAGGCCTCGCGCGGCATCGAGGACATCTACGAGCTAACCTACATCCGCAAGGACGGCAGCCGCTTCCCGGCGGTGGTGTCGGTCACGGCCCTGCGCGACGCTCAAGGCGCCATCATCGGCTATCTGTTGATCGGCACTGATAATACCGCGCGCAAGCAGGCCGAAGAGGCGCTGCTTAAAGCAGGGGCCTTGCAGAAGGCGATTTTCGACAGCGTCAATTTCTCGAGTATCGCCACTGACGCGAAGGGCGTCATTCAAATCTTCAATGTCGGCGCCGAGCGCATGCTGGGCTACACGGCCGCCGAAGTGATGAACAAGATCACCCCGGCCGACATTTCCGACCCGCAGGAAGTGATCGCGCGCGCCAAAGCATTGAGCCTGGAGCTCGGAACCCCGATTACGCCAGGCTTCGAGGCATTGGTGTTCAAGGCCTCACGCGGGATCGAGGACATCTACGAATTGACCTACTTCCGCAAGGATGGCAGCCGCTTCCCGGCCGTCGTGTCGGTCACGGCCCTGCGCGATGCTCAAAACGCCATCATCGGCTATCTGTTGATCGGCACTGATAATACCGCGCGCAAGCAGGCAAAAGAGCTGGAGTATGCCAACCGCATGAAGAGCGAGTTCCTCGCCAACATGTCGCACGAGCTGCGCACGCCGCTCAACGGCATCATCGGCTTCACCGAGTTCCTGATTGACGAAAAGCCCGGCCCGCTCCGGCCCACGCAGAAGGAGTATCTGGGCGACGTGCTCAACAGCGCGCACCACCTGCTCCAGCTCATCAACGACGTGCTCGACCTGGCCAAGGTCGAGGCCGGCAAGATGGAGCTGCACCCGGAGACCTTCCCCGTGTGCAAGGCCGTCGAGGAAGTTACCGCCGTCATCAAGGGCATCGCCCAGAAGAAGCACGTTGCTGTGGGCATTGAGGTGAGCGACGGACTCGACGCCGTCACGCTCGACCAGCACAAGTTCAAGCAGGTGCTCTACAACCTGCTGTCCAACGCGGTGAAGTTCACGGACGAAGGCGGCAAGGTGGACATCTACGCGCGCCGCCTGGACCCGCACCGGCTCGAAGTGCAGGTCCGCGACACCGGCATCGGCATCAAGGCGGAGGACATCAACCGGCTCTTCACCGAGTTCGAGCAACTGGATTCCGGCATCGCGCGGCGCTTTGAGGGCACGGGACTCGGCCTGGCGCTGACGAAGAAGATCATCGAGTTCCTGGGCGGGCGCATCGGCGTGGAAAGCGAACCGGGCAAGGGCAGTGTGTTCACCGTCGTCCTGCCGGTGATGACGGGAGAAGGGCAGACGACATGAGCGCAAAAATCCTCGTCGTGGACGACAACCCCACCAATCTCAAGCTCGTCTCCGACGTGCTCGAATTCGAGGGCTACGACATCCTCAAGGCCGTGGACGCCGAGGAGGCGCAGGTCGTCCTCGCCGCCACCCTGCCCGACCTCATCCTCATGGACATCGCCCTGCCCGGCATGGACGGACTCACGCTCACGCGCACACTCAAGGCCGAGGAGCGCACCCGCGGCATCCGCATCGTTGCGCTCACGGCCTTCGCCATGAAAGGCGACGACCAGAAGGCGTTCGACGCCGGTTGCGACGGCTACATCACCAAGCCCATTGACACGCGCACGCTGCCCGACCAGGTGGCCGGGTTTCTGGCTCGCGCAAGCGGTCAATCACGGAGAAGCCGCACGAAAATCCTCGTCATCGAAGACCACGCGATAGATCTCAAACTCGCGAATCTCGTCCTGAGCACCGCCGGCCACGATGTCCGTGCGGTCGAGACTGCCGAGCAGGCCTTCGCCGCCATCCAAGAAGACCGCCCGCGGCTCATCCTCCTCGACCTCGACCTGCCGGGCATGGACGGCCTCGCGCTGGCCCGCCAGCTCAAGGCCGACCGCGACACGCGCGACATCCACGTTGTCGCTGTCACCTGCTATTCCGAAGAATATCCGAAGGCCGTCGTCCTGGCTGCCGGGTGCGATGCCTACCTTCTGAAGCCAATCAACACCCGTGAACTGTCCGACCAACTCACCGCCGTCGCCGAAGGAGGCACTCCATGAACCTCCTCATCGTTGACGACCATCTCACCAACCTGAAGCTGCTCCGCGCGCAGCTCGAAGCCGAAGGCCACGCAGTCTTCGAGGCTCATAACGGCGTGGACGCGCTCGCTCTGCTGGAGCGTCAGCGCGTTGACGCAGTCATCTCCGACATCCTCATGCCGCGCATGGACGGCTACCGGCTCTGCCACGAAATCCGCAAGCACGCGCGCCTGCGCGACCTGCCCATTATCATCTACTCCTCCACCTACACCTCGCCGGAAGACGAGAAGCTGGCCCTCGAAATGGGCGCGGACAAATACCTCAAGAAGCCCGCCTCCGTCGCAACCCTCGTCGCCGCGCTGCACGAGGTCGTCGCCCAGCCCCACGCCGCACCGCGCCCCGATGCGCTGCGGGAAGTCGAGGTGCTCAAGAATTACAACGAGCGGCTGGTGTCCAAGCTGAAGGAGAAGAACACGGAACTCCAGGCGCAAACCGAGGCGTTGCGCGAGAGCCAGGCGCAGCTGCAGCTCATCTCCGACAACGTGCTGGATCTCGTCGCCCAGATACGCCTGGATGGTACCTATGTCTACGTCAGTCCCAGCTACGAGACCATTCTGGGCTACCCGCCGCAGCGGCTGATGGGCACGTCAGTCTTTGCGTTTGTGCATCCCGAGGATCTGGAGCGCGTGCAGGCCGCCTTCGCCGAAGTGATTCAGCAGAGTGCGGGCCGCGTCGAATTTCGGTATCGCCACGCAGATGGCCGCTACGTGTGGGTGGACACGCTGGGCAAAGTCTTCATCGACGAGGCGGGCGCACCGAGCGGAGCCGTTCTGAGCACGCGCGACATCACCGAGCGCAAGCAGGCGGAGTCCCAAAGGGAGGCTGCGCTCGAAGAGCTGCAGGTGAGCGAGAAAAAACTAAATGAGGCCCAAGCGCTCGGACAGATCGGGAACTGGGAGTATGACATCAATACCCAAAAGATTACCTGGTCCAAACAAGTTTACAAGCTATACGAGCGCGATCCAGTTCTGGGTCCGCTTACCGCCGAGGAGGAAGCGGTTTATTACTCTCCTGAACAGGCGCAAACACTGCGCGGATATACACGAAATGCCATCGAGACAGGCCAATTTTTCGAATACGATTTACAGGCAACTCTCCCCAGCGGAAAACGGGTTTATTTATCGGCCAGGATGCGGCCCATTAAGGACGCGCAGGGTCACGTCATTAAGTTGTTTGGCATAGTGCAGGACATTACCGAAAGCAAGTTGGCGGAGGAAGCGTTAACCAAAAGTGAGGAAAAATTCCGCAAGGTTTTTAATACCAGCCCGGACTCTGTGGGCATTACCCGTCTCGAAGACGGTATGTATCTCTCAATTAATCCAGGATTTACCAAGAGCACGGGATATACGGAAGAGGACATCTTTGGAAAGACCGCAATAGGAGTTAATATCTGGGACAATATCGAGGACAGGCAAAGACTGGTAGCCGGATTAAAAAAAGATAGGGAAGTCACTAACCTGGAAGCCGCTTTTCAAATAAAGGACGGTAATATCAGATATGGGTTGATGTCAACCGCCATAATAGACCTTGATGGTGTTCCCCATTTTCTCAGCATTACCCGGGATATCACCGAGCGCAAGCAGGCCGAGGAAAAAATAAAAAATTCCCTAGTGGAGAAAGAAGTACTATTGAAAGAAGTGCATCACCGGGTCAAGAACAACCTGATGATCATCATCGGCCTGATCAAAATGCAGGAAACGAAAGCCGATAATGAAATGTTCAACCCTTTGATGCTGGAACTCGAAGGCCGCATCCGCGCCATGGCCCTGGTGCATGAGGGCCTCTATAAATCTGCAGATTTGGCCCATATCAACCTGCAAAACTATATTGAGATGATGAGTACTCAAATACACGCCCAGTTCGGAACGGATCGCGATATCCGCTTCTCGGTGCAGGCGGCCGGAGTGGATGTGAACCTCGATAGCGCCGTTCCCTGCGGACTGATCCTTAACGAACTGCTCACCAACGCCTTCAAGCATGCTTTCCCCGCTGGCCGGCCCGGTTCAGGGGCGGGCAACTGCGAAATCAATGTTATCGTGAATCAGGAAGGCGGTATGAATGTATTGACCGTGGCCGACAACGGGGTCGGGCTGCCTGCGGACTTGGACTGGGAGAAATCGGAAACCCTGGGATTGCGGTTGATCAAGATGCTGAGCAAACAGATCAATGGTTCCCTTGAGTTGGACCGTTCCGCCGGCACTGCTTTTCGTTTGAAATTTCCAATGGCCGATAAAATTCATTAACATGCGCATAAAAAGACATTAGTACCAGGTCTTTCATTATTACTTTTTCCATTCCGCATTCAGCCCGGCGCAGTTTTTTAGATCGTGGAACTGGGCACTCTGCCGTTTCGTTTGTGGCATGGTCAATTATCCGTTCTCAAGTATTGGTATAGGGGAGAAGAGAGAAAACGGAAAAAATCGTACGCTAAGCTTTTACAAATTTCGTAAATCCTTTTATATAGGCACTTTCAAGAACATGAATATTGCTACTTTTTCGAGAATGTCCAAAAAGTGTTCATTTTGGGAAGATGGCCAAGAAGCCCATCAATCCTATCTTATTTAAGACAAAATTTCCTTAGCGTACGATTTTTTCCGAATTCTGCGTTGACCCCAAATAATTCACAATCGCCTATTGCAATTTCAATAAAAGTTCCTTAAAATCCCATTATGGAGAAAATTGATTTTCCTATCAGTTTTTCCTATCAGTAGGCCGGGGTAAGGGGGGTGTAGGATGACATTTTGGGAAGGATTCTGGGTTGGTCTAGCTCTCACCTTTGGTCCCTCCCTGTTATAGCGTGAAGAGGCGGATCAAGTACGGAGGAAAAATGAAAGCCTTGATGATGAGTGCGGACAATTTTGAGGACTCTGAGTTGCTAGTCCCCTACTACCGGTTGAAGGAGGCGGGCGTCGAAGTGGTCATGGCCTCCCCGAGCCGTGGTGCCATCAAGGGCAAGCACGGCTATGAAGTGGCCGTGGACATGACCCTTGCCGAGGTCAACCCTGAGGACTATGCGATCCTGATCCTGCCCGGGGGGGCGGCGCCGGCGCTGGTGCGAGAAGAGCCGAAGGCGCTGGAGATCGCCCGGAGCTTCTTTGCTCGCAGCAAACCGGTTGCCGCAATCTGCCACGGGCCGCAGATCTTGATCAGCGCCGGTCTTTTGCAAGGGCGACGAGCCACGTGCTACAAATCGGTGGTGGACGAACTGAAAGGGGCTGGGGCGCTCTATGAGGACCGGGAGGTGGTTGTTGACGCCAATCTGGTCACGTCCCGGCAACCGGACGATCTTCCCGCGTTCATGCGGGAGACCATGAAGCTTCTTCAGCGTTAGATTGCCGTTCCAGAAGGTGGAAATATTGAATTCCAGGGACGGTGCTTGTTTATATGTTTTTAGCAACCTCGAGGGACAGTGCCTGTAGTGACGTAATCGGGAAAGGCTAAAAAAGAAAGACCGCGGCGGACTTAAATATCAAGAGATCGCCCGACTGCCTGAACTCTCCGGCATCAAGATGAACTCGCTTGGATCGATGTACCAATATGAAAAAAACAGGAGATCACGATTTGTGCATATAAACAAGCACCGTCCCTCATCCCCCGAGATTCGGAATAGAGATAAGTTTCTGATACCAATTAAAATCAGTGATTCCTACATAAATATTCATTGCTTCTCACGCTGACAAGAATCTTTTGTATCTTCTATCCAATCGATCTTTATCTGGGTGATCTGATTTATGCCGAGGCAATATTATTTTGTTCCCTTCCAGGGCTTGCAAACCATATTTCAACATTGGGCCGTCTTTTTCTATCAAGATGTCTTCGCGGACCTTGACTTGATAATCGGGCGAAATACCGATTATATTACTGTCAAAAGCGGCATGATGGATTCTGCATAAAGATAGTCCGTTCGGGACGATAGGTTCGCCACCGGTTTCAGGATCAGGAATGATATGGGCAGCTTCTAACAACTCGACATGTCGAAGATTGCAAAGAGTGCATCTTGTATCATAAGCGTCCAGGACATATTCCCGGAAAGCGGCTTGATGCAAACGTTGCCTGATTGAAACCCAAATATATTTACGAACACCAAGAGTATTTCTGAGATTGGAAGAATCGGTCAAATTGGCTGAATCGATTTTGCCAGACATCATATAAACCGGGTCGATGGATACACGAACCGCCAGTTCCGATCGCACATCTTCAATAATAAAAATCGGCCACACGGCCACATACTTGCCGGGCTTAATGCTGTGAAAGTAAACCAGCGGTATGGATTGCTTCATCAATTCCCTTAAGCCGACATTATCGCGATGATTCGGATCGGTTCCTCTGTATCGGTATAAGAGAACTCCATCTTCACTGAACTCATCATTATATGGACCATGGGTGGTTGTAGTTATCGATATCGGCATTGAAAAACCGGCCGGAGTCCAGATCCCGGTTTGGCCTAAAAGAGTAATCACTCTGCCATTGACAATAAACTCAGATGCCAGTTGATTTCTCGGGAAAACACCGCCATTAAGCAAGGATTGCTCATTTAGCCATTCGAACAACCTTAAACGGATCTCTTGCTCATTCATTTTTCAATTTGTTTTTAAATCGAATATTTCCTATCCATCTGCCTTTTTTATTAACATAATCAAAAGTAATAAGCAAATAAAGAAGTCTTCTTTTAATATCTCCAATTGTTTAAAATCATCATCACACCTCTTACTTTTACGCTAATTACAAAATTACAAGCACCATCCCCAATTCCCCAAATGTAATAATGTAAGACCTGAAACCAATGCCCACCCCCGATTCCCTTCCCTCTATCAAATGAGATTATTTTTCTTCATCCTTTTGGATCGATAAGATCCATGAAAAATAGTTTTCATCAATAGTATAATCATATTCTCCCAAAACAAAACTAAATTTGAATTCTCCAAAAGACAAATTTATTCCTGGTTTTATTTTTTTTGTTAGCATAAAAAAAAGAATTACAATTGACATTGAAATTGAATAAATTGGTTTGTTAATAATAAAAAGAAAAATACACAAACTGAATAATAGTATTAACCATACAAAATATTTTTTTTGTACTGACAAAATGTTTTTTAATTTTGCTTTATTTTGTATGGCGACCATATAATCTGGTTTATTTAAAAGGGAATTCGTTAAATACTTGTTTCCTTTAAAATATTTCCTTTTTTTTATAAATGCAATCGCAACGTCATTAAGACAATAATACTTAACATGATATTTTAAAGATTTTTTGAAATATTTTATTGCTTCTCTAAACTTGTTCATTTTAAAAAAAGAATGGGCGATATAAAAAAATACAATTGAAATAAGATCTGGCGTCACCCCATTTTTTCATAATCCATACTCCATCTCATAAGCAAGCGCAGTTGGGTAGGCAAGGAAGGGGAGCATGGGAGGGTATGTATTAAGCAAAG
>Ga0209540_10000126_pt1 | contig 99334 bp, 109 predicted proteins | sample BarGraIncu01121A_FD_184501 | JGI IMG/M metagenome (GOLD analysis project Ga0209540, IMG submission 184501) | Arctic peat soil microbial communities from Barrow, Alaska - Barrow Graham LP Incubations 011-21A (SPAdes) (version 2) | ecosystem: Environmental > Terrestrial > Soil > Wetlands > Peat... | reverse complement strand
CAAATACTCATAGACAGTTCGCAACCATCCTGTCTTAAAATAAAACTATGGAGGCGCAAAATTGAATATTAAATTAAATGAAGGAACTATGTCTGTAAAAATAAGAAAGATCGTTTTTGCAGCAATGGTGGCTGCAATTTATGTAGCTTTAACTCTAAGCTTATCGTTTTTCAGCTTTGGAGTTATTCAATATCGAGTAGCTGAAGGACTGACTATCCTACCTTACTTTGCATCCTTTTCTATTCCTGGATTGCTAATTGGTTGTATAGTTTCTAATATTATAAGTCCACTAGGTATTATGGATATGGTTTTCGGTTCCCTTGCAACACTTATAGCAGCAATTTTAACTTACTATATTGGTAAGAGCAAACTAAAATTCAAAAGAATACTTGCTCCATTACCGGCCGTAGTAATAAATGCCATTGTTATAGGCATGTTGTTAAAACTTTTATATGCTAAGGACGTGCCCCTTTTACTTTGTATGCTGCAAGTTGCATGGGGAGAATTAGTTTGCTGTTATGGAATTGGATTACCTCTTATTTATATTATTGAAAAGAACTCAATTTTGAGGAATTTTTTTAAATAATTATAGAAAAGCATTTTAAATTTGCTTTTTTAGTTTAATATTTACTATTTTGTATATACACTTGTAATAATAGATGTATTTGATATTTTATGAAAAGAAAGAGGAATTTTAATGAGCAAGATTGAAAAGATTAAATTTGATGAACTAGGACTAAACGAATCCGTACTCCAAGCAATAACCGATTTAAAATTTGAATATCCATCTGATATTCAAGCAAAAGCCATTCCAGTTGTACTAGAAGGCTTTGATATTATAGGTCAGGCTCAAACAGGAACTGGTAAAACATTAGCATTTGGTGCTCCTATTCTAAGCAGAATGGAAAAATCAAACGGAAAGATCCAAGCAATAATAATGTCTCCAACAAGAGAACTTGCTGTGCAAGTTGCAGAAGAACTTTCCCGTATTGCAAAACATGAGCGAATTAAGATATTACCTATTTATGGTGGTCAATCTATCGATAGACAAATATCCGCTCTAAAAAGAGGAGTAGACATTGTAGTTGGAACTCCTGGAAGATTACTAGACCATATTAGAAAAGGTACTTTAAAACTCGCAAATGCTAAATTTTTAGTTTTAGATGAGGCCGATGAAATGTTAAACATGGGCTTTATTGAAGATATTGAAAGCATTATAAGTAATTTAAGTGAAGATAGACAGACACTACTTTTCTCAGCTACTATGCCAAGAGCTATTAAAATATTGTCAAAAAAATATATGCATCCTGAAACAAAGATTATTGCAATAGAAAAGAAATCTTTAACCGTTTCTACAACTACACAATTTTATTATGAAGTAAATAATAAAAATAAATTTGAATCATTATGTAGAATTCTTGACGTTGACGCTCCTAAAACTTGTATATTATTTTGTAAAACTAAAAAGGGCGTAGATGAATTAGTTGATGCACTACAACCTAGAGGATATACAGTAGAAGGTATGCATGGAGATATGAAGCAAAGCCAAAGAATGAACACTCTTAAAAAATTCAAAGATGGTCATTTGAACTTCTTAATTGCAACTGATGTAGCTGCAAGAGGAATAGATGTAGAGGATGTTACTCATGTAATAAACTATGATTTACCACAAGATAGTGAATCTTATATACACAGAATAGGAAGAACTGGTAGAGCTGGTAAAGAAGGTACCGCTTATAGTCTTATAACAAGACGAGAAGCCTCTGCTATAAGACAAATTGAACGTGATACTAAAAGTATTATAGTTAAAAAAACTGTACCTACTATAACAGATATATTTGCTGCAAAATCAGAAACTATTTTAGATTCAATAAAATTAGTTCTAAAAGAAAATTTGTATGAAAACTTTGTTCCACTAGGACATAGTCTTATTAAAGAATTTGGCGCTGAAGATGTAGCCGCTTCTCTAATAAAAATAATTTTTGATAAAGAAGTTAACTATAACTATGCAGATGATAATACTACAACAACATTAGATAATGTTAGACTATTCTTATCTATAGGACGTATGGATGAAGTTATGACTAAAGATATTATAGCTTTCCTATGTGAGACTGCTAACATTAACAAAAATGAGCTTGGTCGTATTGATATTTTAGATAAATTCTCGTTTTTAGATGTACCTGGTAACTTAGTTGATTCTATTTTAAATAATAGTTCAGGTAAGAGGCTAAATAGTAGAAAAGTAAATATTGAGGTAGCTAAATCTAGAAGATAGATTTGTTAAATCAGAAAAATAGCACTTATTTATAAGTGCTATTTTTTTATAGTTTTTTTGTGATATTATTTGATTTTAATAATGTTACCACACCCTTTAGCATACAATATAAATGGGGTGATAATTGTGAATAAATTTAAAAAACTAATTTACACATTAACTTTTATCTTGTTAATTGAGATTTCTCTAATATATATGATATATAAATAAGTACACTTTTTAATTCTTATTTTTTTACTGCAATATTTTCATCATAATATCGTAGCCTTACATATTTCATCAAAAGCACATAATTTTTGAACAATGACACTACTCTTAGTATATCTTGGTGCCAAAATTGTATACATTGTTGTGCTGTAATTTGACTCTTCCTCTTCCTCATCAATTAAAAATTCTATGTTTTTAACTTTTATTCCTATAGCCTCAAAATACTTTTCTAATTTTTCTACCATGTTTTTCTTATTAACATATTGAATTTCTATTTTAAGAATATTATTATTTTTGAACAACCTCTTTTCAAAAATCTTAAGGAATACTAATACTATAAAAACTAATATGGTTGATAATATAGTCAAAGTGTAATAACCTAATCCAACTGCAAGTCCAATGCACGCCACCGTCCATATACTTGCTGCACTAGTAAGCCCTTTTATTGATCCCTTTTCATGTATAATAGTACCTGCGCCTAAAAACCCAACTCCTGTTATAACTTGAGCCCCGAGTCTTCCAATATCCACTTTCATTGCATTTGCTAGTTCCGGATGTAATATTATCATATTAGTTGCATCTTGAACTGAATATAATTGTATCATTGAGGTAATGGCAGCACCTAAACATACTAATATATGAGTTCTAAAACCAGCTGGTCTATTTTTATATTCTCTCTCATATCCAATTAAACCACCAACTACAACTGCAAGTGTTAGCCTTATCACTACTTCATATACTGACATTTATATACCTCCAACAAATTAATCATCCTCTATTATCATAGTTTAAAAAATGCATAATAAAGTATCTTTCTATGACAATTATATCATACTAGTGGACAACATTAAATCATCACCTTCCTCGTTTTTTAATATCGAATCCAGACTATAATAGTATATTATATATTTTCACATATAGTACATAATATTGATAATTGCCCATTAATCCACGCTTATGTTTTACAATTTTACTGCGATAACTATATTAGGTAATTAAACAAAGGAGGATAATGTATATGAAATCAAAAAAAATAATAACAGTTCTTGCTGCAGCGTTCTTTGCTCTCTCCCCTTCACTTGCTAGTGCAGGGCAAATAAACTATAGTGTTAAAACTGGTGACACATTGTGGAAATTATCTAGTCAATATAAAACTACTGTTTCAAGTATCAGTTCTTTAAATAATTTAAATACTACTAGTTATCTTCGGATTGGACAAGCATTAAAAATTGAAGATAACAGGCTAAAGCATACTATAATTTCTGGTGATACCTTTTGGAAAATTTCTATGTATTATAAAGTGTCTATTACTGAGATTAAAACTATAAATAACCTTACAAATAATGTGCTAAATATTGGTCAAGTACTTATAATACCTTTATCTAAAGCTTCTCAGACCCCCTCACAACCACTGCCAATTAAAACAATACAGACTGTGAATTATAAGGTGGCTACCTACGACAATTTATGGACACTCTCCCAAAAATATAAAACCTCTATTGCTGCTATTGTTTCCAGCAACATGCTAGCAACAGAAATTTTAATGCCAAATCAAATATTAACAATACCTGTTAACTCTACTAATACTGTAACGCCACAAGGCATTGTAATGATGAATAAAAAAGTAAGTAATCTCTATGGAGACTTGTATACTTGGGAAAATGCTAGAAGATTATTTACTGTAGGTGCAAACGGTACCCTAAAAGACTTACAAACTGGAATAAAATTCAATATGAAATACTATGGTGGCTCAAACCATGCTGATATTGTGCCTTTAAGAACAGCTGACACCGCTAACATGAAGAAAATATATCCTACCTGGTCATGGACTGCTATAAGGCCAATGGTACTTTATTTTACTCAAGGTACGACTCAATACCAATTAGCAGTTAGCGTAACAGGTATGCCCCATTCTACTACTGATATATATAATAATGGAATTGTTGGTCACTTTGATATGTATTTTTACAATAGCACAGGCCATTCAGTTAATGTAATATCGCAAGCACACCAAAATAATACATTAAAAGCAACCGGGTTGTAATAAAAAAAAGGCAACCAAAATGGTTGCTTTTATATATTAATTTATATATTTTTGCTGGATGTTATTTGACTTTAGCCATAATTCAACAAATTCATTTATGCAACTATCCTCATACTTATACCATTTGTTTGTTTCACTGTCATTTGTTTCATTTTGATTATCCATTAGAACATGTTTAAATTTTTTTGTAGGTTCCGCGCTATTTAATGCCTTTTGTAATTTTAGCTTTAAATCAGAATTGTTAATTATTCTCTTAATATATTCTTCCATTGCTTTTATATAAAAGTCTTCATCTATGAGAGGAGCGCTCAAATATCTATTAACTTCATCATTGCTAATAAGTATGGCTACACTAACAAATTCTTTTAACCAACTGTCGAAGGCATCTTCTTTTAGAGTTCCGTTTTCTAAAGCTACACTTACTTCTGTAGGAATATATATAACTTCTCCAGTAATTGTATCTAGAAAACTTTTTCCTAAATTATCATCAACATGTGATATTGTTTCTATGAGTGCCTCCATATTTATCTCTATTAATTTCAAAACTTTACCTCCTTTAGTGTTACAACAATTACTTAACATATAAAAAAATTCTTATCATACCTAGAACGAAAAACCAATAAACCTTGAAGGTTTATTGGTTTTTCGTTTATTCTTCAAAGGTCGATTCATATTCCTCTAATACCTTTGCAAATTCTTCTTCATCTTCTACTGCAATATATTGCTCTTTGTCATCTACGACTTCAATTTTATAAACAAAAGCATCATCTTCTTCTCCTATAGGCGCTAATAAAGCATATTTATTTCCATCTAATTCAATGATTTCGACTAATTCAAAATCAACTTTTTCTCCATCTTCATCTATCATTGTTATAATTTTATTTTCTTCCATGCCTGTTCTCCTTTCAAACTTAATAACCACATTATACCGTTAACTCAACTAATATGTCTATACAAAAATATAGATTAGAATATAGTATTCTCTTAACGAATACTATATTCTACCTATGACATCTCATACATTAGTTTATTTACTATATCCGTAAATTCCCCTTATTGATACTTCACCTGAAGCAATGTGTTCTACTATCCCCTGGTTATTTTCAATAACTAATTCTCCATTATCACTTATATCTATTGCTATCGACGTTGTAACTTTTCCTCTGTTAATCAATTGTATTTCTTTTCCTATAAGTATAGAATTTTTTCTGCAAATTTCTATAGTTTCTTTTATATTATCGTTTTGTACAAAATCAGTATACAATTTTTCAAAAATATTTAAAACATTAGCAAGCAAAATTTTTCTCTCTATAAATCTACCACTTTCAAGCTTAATCGAGGTAGCCCTATCTTTTAAATCAAGTGGTATATCTTCCACGTCTAAATTTACATTTATACCTATCCCCATAACTAGGTAATTAATATGATTTATTTCTCCACTCATTTCTGTTAATATACCACAGATTTTTTTGCTATTTAGTACTATATCATTAGGCCATTTAATCTTGGTTTCAATTCCCATTTTCATAATAGCCTTTTGGACAGCCGCTGCTCCAATTAAAGTTACTTGTGCTATATTTTCTGTTATAATGTTTGGTCTAAGTATTATCGACATCCATATGCCCTTATATTTTGGAGATATGAAGTTTCGTCCAAGCCTTCCGCGTCCTGTAGTTTGTTCCTCACTTATTATAACTGTGCCGTGTTCTTGCCCACTCTCCGCTAGTTCCTTAGCTTTAGAGTTAGTTGATCCTATAGAATCATAGTAAATAATGTTTTTACCTATATATTCTGTATCTAAAAAATTTTTAATTTCCTCAAAGGTAAGTATATCCGGTGAGGAAACTATTCTATAACCCTTTCTTGAAATTGCCTCAATCTCGTAGCCATCATCTTTAATTGTTTTTATATGTTTCCATATAGCTGCACGGCTAACTCCTAACACTTCACTAATTTTTTGACCAGACAAAAAAATATTTCCACTTTCCTTAAGTAGCTTAAGAATTTGTTCCTTCATAATGTTCACACCTTTTTGGTTTTAGCAAGATTTAAGGAATATCGTTTTATAAGATTATAATCTTCTGTTTTCCTCTTGCTTATATTTATGTTTGCCTTTAAGTGCAAGGTCAATGTCTTCTAATAAATGCTTTTTATCTTGTGGTAACGTCCCCGCAAGTGACATATAATTTGAAGCATGGTTGCTTCTAAAAATACATTTAGTAACCTCTACGTTTTGCAAAAATTCTCTTAGCTCATACATTATCTCTTCTGGAGTTAATAAATGAAAAACGCCATTTTGTATATCTTCATATATAGGTGTCCCAGACTCCAACATTAAAGTTAAAAATCCTACATAATCTGGATCTATAGCACTTATTAGTTTCGCTGATTCTATTGCATTTTCACTGATTTTTTCTTTGCCACCTATACCTGAAATTAAAGTAGTAGATAGCTTTATTCCACTTTCTCTCACCTTTTTACCTGCCATAATCATTTTTTCGGCAGTTACACCCTTATTTATGCTTTTTAATATTTCATTACTTCCAGATTCAACACCTAAATACAAAATACCTATACCGAAATCCTTAAGTTCTCGAAGTTCCTCTAAAGATTTTCTTAAAATATCATTCGGAGTCGCATAAACACCCACTCGCTCGCACTCAGGAAATAATTCTTTTATTTTTAATAAAATCAATTTTAATTTACTAGTTTCTAAAACTAGTGCATCCCCATCTGCTAGAAATATTTTTTTAACTACTCCATAACTTAATTTAGCCTTCTCTAAATCTTCCATAATCTCTTCTACATCACGCACTCTAAATTTCTTTTCTTTGTACATCCCACAAAAGGTACATCCATTATGTGAACATCCAATTGTAACTTGTACTATAAGACTGTAAGCTTCACTTGGTGGCCTATATACTATTCCTTCATATCTCACTGTAATCATCTCCAACTCTCTATATTTTATGAATATTATTAATTATATACATTACCAGTATAACATAGGTTTTCCTATAAAAATAAAACCTTTTTATACTGTTACTCATAAAAAAGCCAATAAAATCATTCCTATAATCTATGTAAATCATTCTATGATTGTGTTAATCATTCTTTGGTTGATAAATACTCTTCACAAGTACGAACAAATTTTTTTATATTTTCTTTCTCCTCTTTAATTTTAGCCTTACTAATTCCACCTCTACCAAGTCTATCGCACTGTGATAACAAAGCGATTTCCCTAAAATGTATTTCGGAAGACATTTTTTCCATATCCCCAAAAGGTAATTTTTTTGTCACAAAGAGGGTTTGCATATGCCACCTAACTAAAGCTGTAACCTGCTTAATTAATTCTTCATTCTCTGTAATCGCTTCAAGAAATTTTCTGCTAAGTTCTGCGCCAACCTTGTCATGGTCATAAGATGTTATTTTACCTTTTCTGATTTTTGTAGTTGGTGTTTTCCCTAAGTCATGTAACAATGCACCCCACATAAATGCTCGCGGATTTTCACTTAACTCTTTTACTTTTGCTGCATTATCTACAACTAACATTGTGTGTTTCCATACATTTCCTTCTGGATGATGTTGTGGAGATTGCGGAGTGTCTACTAAGCAGCTTATTAATGTATACGGGTATTTTGTAAATATATCCCCTTTATCTAATATTGTATTAAAATATATAGAGGGCTTCTCATCTTGCATTAGATGATTCTCAAATTCTTCAAATGTTTTTGTCATATATTAACTCCTATCCTTTTATTATTCTTATAGTTTCCGCCACACTTTGTTATAACAAAAAGAGTAAGCTAAACTTATCTAAACTAGATATTATCATAGTTTAGATAAGAAACACCTACTCTTTTTATTAATGTTTTATTAATTATTACATTTTAGATGTTTAAACCTTAATATCCATTTTTTTTAGTTTCAAAAACGCTTTCATTATATGCACTCTCTTCAATTGTTTGAATAATTTGATTTTTAGATGCTCCCTTTTTTGTTTTTGTGTCTTTCTTAATATAATCACGCCTATTTTCCTTCTTTGCTTGTTCACGATCCATCATATAAAAACCTCCCTATTATTACTATACATAAGCACTGTTTAAAACATTTCTTTATTGCTCGTTAAACTTCTGTAATACCTTTTTAAACTCTTCTCCCTGACCTATAGATAAATATTCTGTTTCACCATTCTTTATAACTGACCTGTAAGCATATGCCTCATCTGAATCTTTCGGACCTACTATCACATATTTGTTTCCATCCATTTTAATGGCATCAATTAATTCTAGATCAACTTTTTCACCATTTTCATTTAGTACAGTAATTATTTCATTGGTTTTCATATTACTCTCTCCTCTCACCTATGCACACTTAAATAAATAGCAATTAAACAATGCTATTATAGTTTAATATGCCTTACTATTTTGTGCCTAAGTAAGTGTTTTATACTAAATTTTCAGTTTTAAATTTGTCATTAATCTTTCTTTATAAGATTTTCACCTACATTAAAACTATTTTCAAGTTTCTACCCATTATTATATTTTATCCATTCAGTAAAAAACCCCAATAGCAGCAAATCCTTTTATAGATTGGATTATAAATCTTTACGCATAATAAAATCTATTTGTTCATCTTCGCCCATAAAAAAGGAATGCTTATTAATAAAGTAAAATCCATTTCTTTTATAAAACAATAGAGCTTTGTTGTTTTTTTCCCAAACACCAAGCCATATGTACAATTTTTTCCGTGTACTTGCTATGTCAATTGCGTTATTTAGTAAAATGCTTCCTAATCCTTTACCATGAAATTCTTTCGCCACATATATTCTTTCAACTTCTATTTATACGGCGTATTCACATGGCGGAAGGTATCATTATATAATTTTCAAAGGCTATTTTTTTATTAGTTACTACGTACTTTTATACAAATTCGACTTAAATCTATAGAAATTATACCATATTTACAAATTATTAAATTCCAATAATAGTAAATATTTTTATTATGAATCCCTTATTATTAATAAGGTTCAAAAATATGACTATAAACAACCTAACAATAAAAAACGACTATGTTAAAACATAATCGTTTTTTATTGTTGTTAATATTAATGTTATTTTATTAGAGTAATTGCATAAGCGCTTTTTTTATTAATATAAGCTTTTGCACCTCAAAACGGAACCCGTTACATTTATAATGTCCTGTTGTACTATGCCTGTTTCTATAGTTGAGAATGTCACAACAGCATTAAGTTATATTTAATAAATAAACTACTTTATAATTGATGTTAGAAAAGACTATTTTCCTTATACTATAGCCCATAACTATACATTTAGCATACTCTATCCAATTTTCTAAGGGCAATTTGGTGTTTGATAATGCGGATTTTATGAAGTCATTAAAAGTCTTATTGCAACCCCTACACTTATATCTTTGCTTCTCATTTAGCTTACCATTTTTAACAATATGAGTTGATTTACAATGGGGGCAGACAGCTCCCTTGGCGAATCTGGACTCTCTACAATCTTTAGAAAGATTTCGAGTTAATGAATTAAGTGACATTATCTCCCCAATTAAATCGAATAAGTCTTGTAATGTAAAATCTGAAAGAGTTTTTATATCTGCTTTTAAATTACCCACACTTGGCATATAATCACCTTATAAATGTATGTTTTACCTTAAAAAAACACAACCTACGAAATTTATATATATTATCACTATTTATGTCTAACATAGCCTTAATAAAAAGGAAAAGTCTGAATCTCGAACGACTTTTCCCTTTTGGTTCAAGATAACATCTAAGTCTTATAGTTTAACAAAATTTAAAATGTTTATAACTTTTATATGACACCATCTTTTGCTCTTTGCTAAAATTTCATTTAAATATTAAATTTATTTGTTACATCTATTAGTTTCTGAGAAGTTTCGGCCTGACTTTGTGCTGAACTGGCAACCTCTCCAATAGCAGCTGTTATTTCATTTATACTACTTGATATTTCCTCCGTACTCGTAGCCGACTTACCAGTTGTATCTGATAGATTATCTATTTCCTGAGTTACTTTATCTATAATTTCTTTCATTTGTTTAGACGTACTAGCTATGTCACTCGCCACATTATTAATAAATTCTGCATCTTGCTCATATTGAACACCTGTTGACATAAGTAGTTGATAACTTGGTTTTACACCAGTTTCAAGGTACTCTAAAACTTCTTGTCCACTTTTTGATAAATTGTTGAATGCATTTTCAATCTTATTTACCATACTCTGAATATTAGCTACTGCAAACGATGATTGCTCGGCAAGACGTCTTACCTCATCTGCAACTACTGCAAATCCCTTGCCCATTTCACCAGCTCTAGCCGCCTCAATTGCAGCATTTAATGCAAGCAAATTTGTCTGTTCCGCGATATCTCCAATCGAATCTGCCATAAGGGTAATATCCTTAACTACTTTTCCATCATCTATAGCCTTTAATATGTTTATACGATTTTTATCATAAATTGCATTGCCTTGCTCTATATTTTGAGTTGCTTTTACTTTTATTTCAGCTGCCCTTTTCTTGATTTTTTTTGCAGATTCAAAACTATCATTTGCTTTATCAATCAACGCCATCGTTGTGTTTTCTATCTCTTGAGTTGATGCATTAACTTCCTGCGTTGTAGCACTCAAATCCTGAATACCCAAAGTTATATTTTCAGTAGATTCATTAATAATATCCATTTTGGAAGAAACTTCTTCAGATGTTGCAGATAACTCTTCACTTGCAGCACTGATTTCACTAGAACTGTTAATTATTTCTGTTATAAGTATTTTCATGTTGTCCTTTGCTCTATTTAGTGCTCTTGCAAGATCTCCTATCTCATCCTTTGAATCAATGTCTATATTCTTAGTTAGATCTCCATTACCCAAATCTCCAGCGAAACCAACAACTTTCTTTAGTTGTCTTGATATAGCTAAAGCTATAAAAAGTCCTAGTATAATTGAACAAATAAATCCCAATGTAGTAATTGATATTATCAGAATTTTAGAGCCATTAAATGTTATATTATTAGATGAATAGAATAAATCAGCCTCTATCTTACTTCCATCATTAAGACCATCAATACCCTCGAATAGAGCTGCTCTATCCTTTGATGCTCCTGACAATTGAATCGCTGCGGATTTAAAATCTTTTGCCCTCCCAAATTCAACTGCTTTTTCCCCAGAAGCTAAATATCCTTTAGATGAGCTTTCAATTTTCTCAAGCATGATTTTATCTTTTACTTGGTCTGCTTGACTCTTATCTATTCTCATCTTCTCATTAGTGCTTTTTATCTTTAAAAATAACACTTCATTTTCTTTAGTCAGATTACCTATTTCTGTAACAATCTCTTCATCCTCACCAACATCTTTTCGCTCTTTATAAACCATCTTAATTAAAGCTGTTCTGATATCTGAATAATTTTGCCTTAATTCATTAACTTGTTCTATTGTAACTAAATTATAATCATGTAACAATGTTGAATTCGAATTAATTTTATTCATATTATATAGACCTATATACCCTACAATTCCTATAAATATAGCTAAAAAAGTAACCAATGACACTAATCTAGTTGTCATTTTCAAATTATTAAACAATCTTTTCATGTGTAATTCCTCCTAAGTTATTGAACCTTTTGGATTAGTTATTGTTGTAGCACATGTTTTATAAAAACTAGCTGCATAACTATCCCTCATTAATATATCGTACATTATTATCTATTCTTAACTAAGAGTTAGTTGCTAGTGCTGCAAAAGCGGATTTTTATACGTTAAGACACATATTACCAAAATAACGATAAATCCTAAGAGAATATTAAATATGCTCGTGTTATTTTAATATTTTTCTCGAAGATTTTGCATAAGCTAATATATTTTTTTATTATTTTTTTAGTTAGCATTATCAATGCTATATTTTTACTTTAATTAACTTGTTTTGAGTAAAAAAATAAAAGCTTTATCATTTAGTGATTAAACCCTAGATATATCAATGCCTTACAGTGATGTTATATACTTTTTCGAGTTAGAACTATTTAGTATTAGTTCTAACTCAGAATATTTTTATAAAAGGCTCTTTTGGTAATAACTATCTTAACGTATATTTTTCGCGTATTGCGAGCACTACCCCATTAAGCACGAATTGATATTTTGAAAGTAACAAAATACCAATTATGTTACTTTCACATTGAGGCTATTACACATTTCAAAAGAATTGTAAATATACTTAATTTATGGTAATTATGTTATAGTTAAATATATATTATTATTCGAAATTGTAATAAACTAAGAATTTAGGAGATGATTATATGTCTGAATTAATAGTTATGATGCTTATAATATTACCTGTAGGATTATATTTTATTTTTATAGGATGGCGTATTTGGAAAAAAGAACAGATAACGCTAATACATGATTATCATTATACAAGGGTTGCTGAAAAAGATAAAAAATCTTATACAGAAAAAATGGGTAAAGCATGTATTATAATGGGAATAGGAATGATACTGATGATGGGTATTATTAAATTCACATCAAATACTGCATATGGTGTGATATGCTTTGGGATATTCTTTGTATGGGGATTACTTATGATGTTTATGGCACAGAAAAAATATAATAGTGGACTGTAATGAGCATTCGCAATGATCTTCTATGTCGTCATCACAAGTAACCTCATATAATTAAATATGAGGTTACTTGTTTTAAGTGTATATTGATAATCTGAAAGTAACACAATGGTAATTGTGTTACTTTCAGATTGGGTCTATTGGCTATTCCTTTAAAATTTATTTTAAATGTAACATAACATATTAACTTGTTACTTTGAATGTACTATAAATGATGTCCTAAATATTAAATGCTTGCAGCAGCTCCGCATTAATTGCTCTCTTTATATTGATTAATTAATCTATAGAATGTAGTTTTCTTTAATTCCAATATTTTCATAACATCAATCGCTTTTATAGTGTTTTCCTTATACATCTTGTAATAATTATCCCATAATTTTGGTACTTCAATAGACTTACGTCCTTTATATTTCCCTGCTGTTACTGCAATCGCTATGCCTTCCATATGTCTATCCTTTAGGTAGTACCGTTCAAGTTGTGCAACTGCTCCAAATACTATAAGCATGAATATTCCTGTAGGTGTTGTAGTATCTATGGCTTCCTTTAATGATATAAATATAATGCCGTTACTATTTAATTGTTCTACAAGTTCCAACAGATCTTTAGTGTTACGAGCGAACCTACTTATGCTATCTACAATAAGCTTATCACCGTTTTTTAATGATGCCATTAGAATTAAGTTAACACAGGTCTTTCTGTTACGTTCTTACCACTAACCTTCTCTATATAAACACATTCCCTTGGTATATTATATTCTTTTGCCTTTACCTCTTGTCTAATGGTATTTTGTTCCTTTGAACTAACTGATATAAAAGTATGTTCGCATGTAATCACCTCTTTATGGGCATACGGCAACGATTTGTAAAAAAACAGCCACAAGACAGTATATTCCTTTTTTAATGAACCATAAAGCAAAAACGGAACTACTATTTTGTGACTGTTTTGACGTGAAATATGAAAGTTGCGACGGAATAACTCAATAAGAGTTATTCCATTCCTTCTAGACTTCTTTCTACTACTGCCACCATGTTATCTTCAGCACCGAGACTGAAGTTAAAAATAATACCTTGTCCTCCACCAGCACCGATTGCAGAAACAAAAATATTACTACCTTTACCTACTACAGTAAGGTTTAAACTTGCTCTATTGCCGTTCCGTATAAAATATTTATCATACACCCTAACTGCTATATTGATGTCTCCATAAGTGTAGTTGCTTTCATCCACTAAATTCATAGTTATGCCACTGCTACCAATATCGTTTTCCAAATGATGAAGTACTTCCTCAAATTGACCACTAATAGTCTTTTCATACTTTGCCATGCTACATCCTCCCTAATATTAGTCCGTTCTTTTATACAATGTTGAGTAAATCGTATTTTTAGGATATATTCAACATAAAAGTATAGTGTGACTTACTCATTTTTTATTCGCCATTCAACTTTTGAAATTGCCATTTCGTATAAATTCCAATAACCTGTTGATGATTTCATTACATTTGCTAAGAATTTTTCTTTGGTAAATCCCGTATTTTCATAGCATTTAATCGCACTGTGATTAAAATCAAATACTCCAAGTTTTATCTTTTGAAATTTCATATCTTCAAATCCAATTCTTATTACTTCTTTTAATACTTTTGTTCCTATGCCTTTGCCTCTATTACTTTTTTCTCCAATTAGGAATCTACATATCTTACCAATTTTATTGTTTTTATCTATTTCTCGTAATTCGACAGTTCCGATAATTTGACCTGTATTAATAAGTCGTATTTTATAAACAAAAATATTTGAATTGTTTTTTTTCGCTTCATTTGAAAAATAATTTTCAGCTTGTGCAAGTGTTAAAGGGTAATTATATATAGGTCCGGCCCATTGTAATAAGTCATCAGCAGATTTATTGACATTCCATTCTATAATTTTTCCCAAATTTTCTTTTTCAAATAAATCAAGTTTTATCATTTCAACACCCCCTGTTTTTATTTTTCTTCACTCTCGCTAAAGGACATAAGTCGTCTATTACATCCATAAAATCATTATCTTGAAAATGCAATATTTGCGCTATCCCTTAATAGGAACTAAAAACAACCCAACTTATTCTTATTTATTCTAAATGATTTATTATCAATTGCTCTCTGTACAGCTAGTACCCCATCTAGGTGATCATATTCATGCTGTATTAACTCTGCTAGATCTCCCGTGAATTCTATACTACAATCAACCCAATTCAAATCTTTGTAATAAACTTTACAAGTTTTATATCTATATAATTTTACTTCTAATCCAGGATAACTCATACAATCGTCCCACATTTCAAATTTTTCATCATTTATAAATTCAAGTCTAGGATTTATAAATGCGATAAAAGTATTATCAGATTTAATATAAATTATTCTGCTCAACTCATTTATCTGTGGAGCTGCTATCGCTCTTCCAAAACCATATTTTGCTTTAAAATTCATCATTGTATCATGTAAATCTTCAACTATTTGCTTTGTTTTGTCAAATTCATTCTTTAAAACCTCTTTACATACCTCATACAAATTTTCATTCCCTAATAATAATATCTCTCTTATAGCCACAGTTTTTTCCTCCAATAATTTTAGATTTTTTAAATAAATAATTATTAATATACATGAAAATACGGCCGGATATTTTCTTTTCAGATTAATTTCCCATTATGTTCACAACATTTTATTGTATATTTATGGTTCCACTTATATATTTTAATGCTTCATCAGTTAATTCACGCACCATGCACCACTCAGCTTTCTTAGTTTCATCATCAATATGGAATATACTAAACTCATACGTTAGGCTGAAACCAATTTCGTGATAAAATTCTGGATCTCCGCAAAAAAAACAACAGTTAACCCCATCTCTTTTGATATTTCAAAGGCTTCTTCCATCATTGCACAGGCAATAACCTTGTCGAAAAAAATCTACATGAACACCTATCGTGGATAAAAGCAATCCTTTTCACGAACATTATTTAAATAGTCTGGTTCTGTCCCTTCAGAAAAAGAAGTTGTTGCAAAAGACTCCTTTACAAGTTCGTAAACTTCTAAATAATCATCCGGATTTTCTTGTCTCATTTTCATATAAATCCTCCTGTTATGTAATAGTTTTTAGTATAAATTTAGCGAAGAATGTGAATTAACTTCTGATTATGCTCATTTGACATAGATATGTTTTTTTATCCACTGTCTAAAAAATTGCAGTTGTTCTTTTGTATGGAAATAGTGTTCTCCATGCTCCATTACTTGCAAATCACAGTCCAAGCGTTTTGCAAACGCAGATACCACATCAAACTCACATAAGTTTTCTTCTGAACCATAGAGAATTGAAGTTGGATTATTCCAAGCAACAATAGGATGTTCTTTCACATAGCAGTAGTAATCCCAATAGAGTGTTTGTCCAATAGGTGTCGAAACTTCTTTTTCTGTTTTTAGTCTATCCTCACTTATGCTAAACCATATCATCATATTATTTATGATACGTTCCATATTTACCACGGGAGAAAGAAACAAACACTGTTTCAACGACTCAGTACTATATGCTAATAAGCTAAAATATGCTCCCATACTACAAGCAAATACACTTATATTATTTGATAATGATTGTGCATAACGCATAATTGCATTAAGGTCTTGAACGCAGTTTTGAACTTTACAAGCATAGGTTTCATTCCCACGGTCACCATGTTCGGGCAAATCGAAACTAAGCACTTGATAACCTATTACTGTTGCTTCTTCTGCAAATACAGCAATCGTATCGTCTTCCTTATTTGACATATTACCATGTACCACTACGAATAACTTATCTGATTTGTCGCCCCACAAAATTGCAGGGATATTTTCTATTTTCAAATTTTGTTTTATCATTGTAAATTCTCCTCAATTAAAAATACTAAATAACGTGAAAAGTGACTTTTAAAAACATTTGTTATTTATTCCTATGTCTTTAAAATTCCGTGCAATAATATTGTAATCATCTCATTCATTGCATCTTTCATGGTTATATTATTTTCGCTTAAAAATTTGTAATCTATAAATGTGTTACTAACACTTTCTAAGATAAAACTGATAAGATACAGTTGAATATCACTTTTTAAAAGTCCTGATTCCATAGCTTCTTTTAGTGTAGTTTCTATGAGTTCTAATTTAAAATATTTTAAATCCTGAATTTTCTCCCATTCTTCATAATAAAATTTATGTGCTTCGTCTAATATATTAATGGGAAGTTTATATTTATGATAAGAAAAAATTATTGAATTCAACCTCTCTTCTAAAGAGACATCTTTTTTTATAACCTCAATAGTGTAATTTTTATCACTTTCTATTATTTCATTAAAATATTCAAATATAATATCATCTTTACTTTTAAAATGATTATATATAGTTTTTTTACTGATTTTAAGTTCTGAAGCGATTTCATCCATAGTAAATTTTCTTAATCCATATGTCTGAATCTTTTGGGCAGCGACCTTCATTATTATTTCTTTCATTTTATCATCCCTATTCTAATTTTAATTTTATTCCCTTGGCAGAGTTATGTTTAGTTTTTCTTACAGTAAACATACCAATTATACATATTGCTATTATTAAAAACAACGCAATACTTTTGTGATTACTCCATAAAGCACCTGTAATCACTGAGCCCACAAAAGATCCAACATATTGAAAACTATTTATTATTCCATTTGCCGCACCTCTATAGCTATTTTCTGCAATATCATTAGCTGCAGAAGGTATTACCGTAGCTAATAACATATATCCTGTCATAAATAATATACTTCCTATCAGTATAAAGTAAAATGATTGGTTCTTAAAATAAAAGAATATGCCTATGGCACTTAAAATGAAAGCTAATACAATTAAGTTTGAACTGTATCCTTTTTCAACAAATATAATAGATTTTTTCATGAATATTATTGCGATAATTACTGCAGGTAAAAAAATTTTCCACATACCACTTGTACCAGTGATTTTTTCAAGATATATAGGGACTATATAAAAGACTGAAACCATTATATAATTATTAAAAAATCCTGCTAAATTAAGTCCTAAAAACTTCCTGTTTTTTAATAATATCTTTATGCCATCACCTATCTTAACTTGATTTTCTGCTATTATATAAGAACTTTTGTCATGAGTTTCTTTTAATAAAACCAATATTATAGTCCATACTAATGAAATTAAAAGCGCACATACTAGAAACATTTGTCTTACTGATAAATAATTGTTAATCAAAGGTCCTAAAGCAAAGGCTGATGCTGCGGCAAAACCAACAATCATTCCTAATATACTTAAAGCTCGTGGTCTTTTTTTATTATCTACACTACCAATAAGCCATGAATATCCAGTTGCAAGCACAGCTCCACTTCCTTGCAACGCTCTAGCGAAAATAAGCATATATACGCTTTTAGCAAGAGCTGCAATAACTAACCCTATTATTACTTGCAAAAGTCCTATTAAAATCACAGGTTTATTTCCTATTTTATCACTCCATATGCCAAATGGAATTTGAAAAATGGCTTGTGTTAAACCAAACATTCCCAATGCTACTCCAGCTAAAGTTGCATTACTGTAGCTTAAAGTCTTGCTATAAGTAGAAATAAATGGCATAACCATGGTCATGGCCATTTGTCTAATCCCTAAGGCTAAACTTATTGTAATTAGAAATAATAATTCTTTTCGAGAAAATATTTTATTTTTCAAATTTAGTACCATCACCTTTCACTTGAGAAACTATTAAAACCAAAACAGTTTCTTAAGTAAAAGTATATTTTTTATTATTAATATTGTCAAGATTTTGTTCCCATATATTCAAGTTGGGGTAGCATACGCAAAAATGATCCCCCATGCAGAGATAGAAGAATATCAAAGTAAATATAAATCACTATTAGACGAACTGGAAAAGAAGAAACCAACTCCAAGAGCACTTAATTTTAATAATTTTACAGATATTAATGTATCTTTCATGTATTTTTTTTGTTCTTCATCGTTAATTTGTAAATCATCAGCAACTAATTTATTTGCCTTTTGAAAGTCTTTTTGACTTAATGCTTGAAAATATTCATTAACTACAACAGTCTCATAAGTTGTTTGTTCTTTTAAATAGAAGGTCTGTCCTTTTGTATACGATGGGTTATCTTTTTCTGAGTGTTTTAATACTACAAATATACTAATTAAACTTACAATTAATATCAATATTATAATTTTCTTTTTCATATATTAGTTCTCCTTTTACCAAAATTATTATTTAATTTGTGGGGGTAGTGCTCGCAAAACGGGGGAAATATACATTGAGACAGTTATCACCATAAAAATCATCAAACATTCTGACTTAGAATTAATACTAAATAGTTACTCGAAAAAGAATATAACACCAGTGTAAATTATTGATATATCTTTAACTTGCTCATTGTAATTAGGCTTAATTTGTGTCACTTGAGAATTGATTTGTTCCTGCAAGTATTTTGTAATTAATGCTTTTACCTTAGTATTAATCTTAGGCTTTACAATAACAACCGTTCCAAATACCACTAATATCAATAATAAACTGCTAAAAAAAGATATACTTAGTCCTCTTAACATTAAGCATAAATAAATCAGTTATAGTTTTTTTTATTTAATACAATATAATTTTATTTAAGTAATAAAATTCTTTATTACTTAAATAATTACAAAAATGTTATTAATATAAATGTTGTCTTAGGGACTATGTATTATTTTTTAGCGGGATAAGCAAAACTACCCAACTTTCAAAAGATTTTGTTTGAAATTCTGGGGCGATGAATAAAAATCATCCCTCCTGTATTAAGATATATGGAAGCTTAAAGGTTGACGAATTCACTATATATTTTTGGTGGGATTATTGTTTTAATTACTCTAAAATATATTAACATCCATAAAATTTTAGATACTTTTCAATATTTAATTGTATATATTCAGCACTGTGATTACCTGGGAATACATGATTTTGAGAATTTATGCCTTTTTCTTTCAATATTTTATGTAAAATTGAACAGCCTTCATAAAATCCACCTTCATCCTTATCTCCAGCATCAAGATATACATCAATATTAAAAGAAATATTATTGTTTCTTGCAATATATATTGGATCATATTTTTCCCATACACCCATGCCTTTAAAATATGGCTTGTCTTCATCTTCAAGTTCCAATTCTAAAGCAGGCATATGCCCTCCTACCTTTAAAAACATCTGTTGATGTCTAAATGCATTGTGAAGAGCTGCATAGCCACCAGCAGATGCCCCTCCTATATATCTTCCTTTTCTATCTTTTATAGTATTAAAGGTTTTATCTGTTAATAATATTATCTCTTTCATAAAGTAATCTTCATACATACCTATATTTATGATTCTATTATTATCTCCAAAATCAGGCATCTCTTTACAGATTAAGGATGAATTCAACCCCCTGCTGTTTTCAATTCTTGGACACACAATTATCATAGGCTTAATTTCCCCATCTTTTATCATTCGATCAGCTTTAGTGTTTATGTTCATTTCAAACATTATATTTTCGTTGCCACTTCTTCCATGTAGAAAATATAATACAGGCAGAGGAGTTAAACTATTATAGCATTCAGGTAAATATACCAACATTGACATTTCTTTACCAAGTACATCGCTATAAAAATTTACTTTTTCTACTTTTGATTTATTCATTTTTGTACCACCCCATTTGAAATTAAATTTGCAATAATATACATCTACGACCTATTTATTAGTATATCATTGTAGTAAATATAATTATAATCAGAACTATCATCAAAGTTGTACTGACCAATAAAATTAATATTAGATATTTATTGCAGCATCTTTTACATAATAATTAGATTATTATATCCATATAGTACTCAGCAACATATTTTCCATTAAATCATCTTCTGCGGAGCTGCAACAGCTTTGCAATAGCAAACATAAGTTGCCTTCTTGCTACCCACTTAATAAAATCATTCGATGTCATAAACATATTTGAACAACAATCCATCTTAAAATGTCTAACTAATCCTATATTCATTTTCCTTCTACCATAATCTCAAGTTTTGATAATGAACTAATTAAGTGCATCTTTTCCAATTACAAATTTTCCAAATCTCTTAAATGGATATGTAACAAACTGTGCCTTGCCTTTTATATCTTTACCATCTATATATGGATTTTCCCATTTTCTTGCATCATTTGAATTAGCTCTATTATCCCCAAAAAACAAATATTTATTTTTTGGAACCTTAAATTTTTTATCTAAATCTTCCATATTGACTACATATGGCTCTTCAATTTTGCTTCCATTAATAAAAACTTGCCCCTTATCTTTTATAATAACTTCATCGCCTGGGACACCTATTAATCTCTTTATTAATGTTTCTTTTAATTCATCAGACTTAAAAACTATTAAATCTCCTCTTTTTAGCTTCGCCTTATTATAGATTCTTGTAACGACTATTTTATCACCTATCTTTATAGTAGGGTACATTGATTCCGATGGAACTTTAATTTGGTAAAATAATAATAGTCTTATTAAGGTTGCTATAATTATCGCAGCTACAATAGGAAATACCCAATCACTAAATATTCTTTTGTAGTTCAACTCATCATCTTCTTTCCAATTTTACTATGAATAATTGATATTAAATTTATGCTTTAATAGTTATCCAATATCTTTGAGTTACTTCTCCATCTTCAATAACCTCATTCTCATATTTTGAAAGCAACAAACAAAGCTTTAGTTACCGGTAGTATTATCACTGTATTAAAGTCCATATTTATAATAATCAACTTGAAAATCGATCCCAAATCCACACTTCTTATATACATAAAAAGCTGTAGGGTTTTCTGAATCTACATCAAGCACTACTTTATCCGCTTTTTTCATTCCCTCAGTCAATGCAAAACCTACTAGTTGCTTTCCAAGTCCTTTCCCACGATATGATGTGGCAATACCAACACCATAAAGGAAGATATCTCCGCCCTCATAATTAAAATCAAAAACACCTACTGGAATCCCTTCTTTAAAAGCTACATACGCCTTTCGGTCTTCAGATGTAATTACAGTATCAATAAACTTACTTCTTTCTTCTATCTCGGGGAAGACATCCCGTGAGACCTCTTTTCTTTGTTTCTACAGTTATTTCAACTCTATCCAATTGCATCTCCTTCCCCTCACTTACAGATTAATATATTAGTTATAATTTCCACAAATGTATCTATAATCCTTTATAATTCTGATTTTTTTCAAAATAGATACACTTTCTTCCCCCACAAAAATTGCACACAAAAAAACCTCTATACTATTTAATAATATAGAGGTTTTTTTGTGTTCCTAATCTTATTATCTAAGAAATTATAATTTTAAAAATTCAATTAGTTCTTTTGTTACCATCATCATCAAACTTTTCTTTTAATAATGCAATTTATGATCTGCCCTTACTTATCTTCTTTAACAATTTTCTGATAGATAATATATGAATATACAGTTGGCACAATTACAATTGCTACAACAATAATTATGAAAGCCATTCCATTAAAATTAATGCCTGTTACAGCTAATAATATATTTAGAATACCTCCCATAACCCATATTGGTCCAGCCATCCTATGAGTTTTCCTCCATACCTGCTCATTTGCTAACGTCCAAGGAGTTTTTATTCCAACAAAATAGTTATGCTTGAATCTCCCCATCACATTTCCTAATAAAATAAATAGCAATGAAACTAATATTTGTATAAGCATTGATGTGATATCTACGGCTCCTGTAGCTATTAAAAGTGTAACCAGTTCCAATCCAAGGAAAAATATAATTAATAAACACTTTAGATATTGGTAAGTTTGCTGGAAACTTTCATAGTTTTTTCTTTTAGGATCTATATACGGTAACACAAGGAATAGTAGATACATTCCTAAATTTATCAAGGGCATACCAAAAGTTACAAATAATTTGCTACCATAACCATCTATTTGCCCTTGTGAATTCCAATGTTTAGGTACTCTACTTGGCAGTGACGGATAAAAATATATCCCAATTACAAATCCTAGAACAATAAGAATTATAATCACACAATCTTTTTTCAAAACATTACTTATCTTTTTCATCTTCAACTCCCCCTTCATTTACATGTGTTGTGTTAAAAAACCAATTAGTTACTTCTTGGAACACTGTAGTATCAAGCGAATAATAAATATATTGTCCCTTGCGTTCATCTGTTACTAGCAAAGATTGCTTTAATGCATTAAGATGATGAGAAATACTTGGTTTTGTCATATTAAAATGTTCAGCTATTTCCCCAGCAGTCAAATCCCCCTCTTTTAATAATAAAATAATCTTTCTCCTTGTTGGATCTGCAAGAGCTTTAAATGGTAAATTGAGAATTGACATATTAATTTCTCCTTATAATTTTTTTCATATTAATTTATTTAGATAATTAGATAGTTAGATATTTAGATAAATGTCTAACTATCTAACTAAATTGTAATCCTCTTTGATTTTAATGTCAATGCTTTCCTTGTTAAAATTCTGATGTTTTTAAAATTCCAAGAAAAAATACTCGTCTAACCATCAATGTTTAGGAAATCCAACTTTAATATTTATTAACTATACATAATAATATATTATTATTATATATGCGAATAAGCATAATTAATTTATTCAAAGGGGGTCCATAATATTGAATATTTATTTTGGAATCATCTTTACTGCTATAATAATTGCCATAATTTTTATAGCATATCTTACAAAGTATATTTTTTCACAAGACAACGGTACAAAGGAAATGCAAGCCGTTTCTGATGCAATAAAAGAAGGTGCCTTTGCATTTATGAAAAGACAATACAAAACGATTTTTATATTAGCTCTAGTTACTGTAGTTATCATAGTAGTTGCAAATTACTTTGGTAATTTATCAAAAGGAACAGGAGTTGCAATGTCAGTTGCATGGCATATTGGTATTGCATTTATAACTGGCGCAGTTTGCTCCGCGATTTCAGGCTACATCGGAATGTATATGGCAGTTAATTCCAATATTAGAGCTGCAGCAGGAGCAAAAAAGGGGTTAAATAAAGCCCTTACTGTTGCTCTGCGAGGAGGAGCCGTAACTGGTTTATCAGTTACTTCACTTTCACTACTTGGTGTTTCTGCATTATTTCTTCTATTTGGAGGAATGTCTAACAGTGATACCTTAATTAAAGAAGCACCTTCACTTTTGATTGGCTTTGGTTTCGGAGCTTCTTTTGTAGCATTGTTTGCTCAGCTTGGTGGTGGAATATACACAAAAGCTGCAGATGTTGGAGCAGATCTTGTTGGTAAAGTTGAAGTTGGCATTCCAGAAGATGATGCCAGAAACCCTGCTGTTATCGCTGATCTTGTTGGAGATAACGTTGGTGACTGCGCAGGAAGAGGAGCAGATCTTTTCGAATCTACTGCAGCAGAAAATATTGGAGCAATGATACTTGGGGTTGCACTTTATCCTGTATTTGGTTGGAAAGGTATTATATTTCCTTTAGTTACAGGTGCAATTGGAATTATTTCTTCAATCGTAGGTTTAATGTTTGTAAAAGCAGATGATGATACTGATAATCCGATGTCTGCTCTTTATAAGGGTTACAATATAACAAGTATACTCAATCTTATATTCTTGTTTTTCATAATTAAATCTATGTTCTCAGGCACTCTAGCAAGTGGAGAAAGTATACATTACATGTATCTCTACTTTTGTGCGGTTGTAGGCATAGCACTAAGTTATTTATTTGTTGTAATCACAGATTACTATACTTCATATAAATACAGACCTGTTAAATCAATTGCAGAAGCTTCACAAACTGGAGCCGCAACTAACATAATTTCAGGTATTTCAGTTGGTATGGAATCCACAGCGCTACCTGTACTTTCAGTATCACTTGCAATATTTGCTTCCTATAACCTTGGCAAATTAGCACTTCCAGGTGTTGCAAACGGTGGAATTTATGGAATAGCTGTTGCAACTATAGGAATGCTTTCAACTTGTGCTTATATACTTGCTATGGACACTTTTGGACCAATTACCGACAACGCTGGCGGTATTGTTGAAATGTCCGGAGCTCCCGAGGAAATCAGATTAATAACAGACAAATTAGATGCATGTGGAAATACTACTAAAGCTTTAACTAAAGGCTACGCAGTTGGTTCTGCAGCTCTTGCAACCTTCCTCTTATTCTTTGCGTATATAGGCGAGGTAAAAACAATATCAGGAATTCCTCTTGATAGCGTTTTCCCAGTAGATATTGGAAAACCAGAAGTTTTCATTGGTGCGTTTATCGGTGCAATGATAGTTTTCCTTTTCTCATCTACCGCAATAAGAGCAGTTGGCAACGCAGCTCAAATCGTAATCTTAGAAGTTAGGGCCCAGTTTAAAGAATTCCCTGGCATAATGACTTACAAACAAAAACCAGATTACGCAAGATGTGTTGATATAGTTACAAAAGGTGCACTTAAAGAAATGTTACTTCCAGGTCTTATTCCTATTACTGTACCAGTACTCGTTGGAGTATTTCTTGGAAAAGAAGCTGCAGCCGGTTTCCTACTAGTAACTACAATTGTAGGTGTTATCATGGCACTATTCTTAAACAATGGTGGTGGAGCATGGGATAACGCTAAGAAGTATATTGAACTTGATAACTTTGGTGGAAAGAAATCCGAACCTCACAAAGGCGCAGTTGTTGGAGATACCGTTGGAGATCCTTTCAAGGATACAGCAGGTCCTTCACTACATGTTTTGATAAAATTAATAACTACCTTAACACTTGTTTTCGTTTCAATTTTTAGATAGATAATAAAATAAAGGATGTTATAATAAAGAATTATCTTAGTTACTTAAGATAATTCTTTATTTTTTATTTAAGTAAAAATCAAATTAACATAATTAGCACTCTCTATATATTTTTTTTACTGTACATTTTTAAATAATACAAAATGAGGTTACTTATGATGACTCAATTAATATTGTTATATGTTGCTACTCTTTTTAACGACGGTAGTGTACTTCCTGATACTCCCATGCCTAAAGGCATGGGGTTCTTAGATAAATTAACTTCTCCTATACTCTCATCTATTAAGAATCTAATAAATTACAACATATAAATACTAATTAACTTCTCTAAAACTTTCACTATCAATCCATCCCAACGGACAAATTAACGATAGTATAAGGCTCATATCAAAACCTTTTATTTGATTCTAAATACCCATACTACTTATCAAATTAATACCACTATTTTGTATTCTTAATATTTCTTTATCATGAAGTTTTTTGAAATTATCAAATTCCTTTAAACATAAATTTTTATCTACTTCTTCTAGATTATCTTTTACATTCATTATAAGGAAACTACTATAACAGTCTCTCTGTACTTTAAATTCTCCAAAATCATTCCATCTCTCAGATAGTTCTTTTTTTATAAATTTATCCTCTATGTGGTTATACTGACTAGCCTTCACTTTATAAGTGTTGATTTTAGTTAACTCTGTATTATTCCATTTTAATCTATTATCCAATATAGTTAAAAACATTGATGGAGCTTTATTTGATAAACTTTTACCAAATCTCTTTTTCTTATTATATTTACCATTTTTATTCTTAGTAGTTTCTTTTGCTCTTAATTGAAGTCCTTTATAATTCATTGTTTCAACTAATATTCTATTACCTAAAGAAATTATACGATTAGCTAACTTCTCATGACTTTGCTTTCTTTTGCAGGCTTGTTTGCGTTGAATTTCCCTTAACTCATTTTGGGTTCTAACATATTTTTTAGATTTAATCCAAGTCAATTTAACAGCATATTTTATAGTGCCATTTTCATTAAAGTTATTAGGATTATTACTCCTACGCTTTCTGTCTAATTTTCTAAGTAGTATCAATTTTTCATGTTCAATACTTTCAATCTCTGGACATAATTCTAATAATTTAACTTCTTTTTTGCTTGATATAGCTAATGTACGCATGCCAATATCAATTCCTACATTACCTTCACCTATACTGTGTTTAACTTCTCCAGTTTCTTTACTATATTTAATTGGTGGACTTCCTTCTAAAACCAATTGGACATAATATTTATATTTACCGCGAATTAACTTTCTAACTACTCTACAATATTTAATTTTATTTAATAATGATATATGTGCATATTCATCTTTTTTATTTATAATTACATCTATCACGAGTCCATTCCATGTTAATTTATTATCTACAAATCTAAGTCCAGTTTTATTTGATTTCCCTTCAACGCTATTCATTTCTCCATATTTTTTAAAATAAACTCTATTTGATTGATGGAGCATTAATTTTTGGAAAGCACTAAAACATCTTGTCGCTATTTTTTGAGCAGTGAAGCTATCTATATTATCTTTAAAATGTTTCTGTATAAGCTTAACGTACCTGTGAAGTGAATATTCTGTCAAACCATTATTTTTATTTAATTTGTTGAATTGTTTATTACGTTCTTTGCCTTTAGGCAATTTAACTACTTTTTTATACTCTTTAGATTCTTTCATATGCTTATATCGTTTATATAATTCACCAAGGCAACTATTAAAAATATTTCTACTTATTTCTAATCTTTTATCTAATATATCCTCTTGATATATTTCGGTGTCTAATTCTAATGTTAAAATATAATTTGATATAATATTCACCTCACTTTCCTTTAATAGCTGTGAAAATTCATCTCTTAATACTCTACTTATTATTCCCTTTATTTTTACATAATACTCAGAAGGACTTAAAGCTTAAGACAATTTAAAAATATTTCCCTCCTATATCTTGGACAAAATATAAAATGATAGTTAATTAATGATATTGTCATTTTACTTGTTCTATATTTATTTTCCATAATTCATTATAATACTTTTTAATGTATGTATTCAATTATTTTGTACACGTGTTATTAAACAAATTTTAAAACAATATGCTATCCATCCCACACCTTAAGGAGTGGGCTTTCCACACAAACCTTGTAATAATTAAAGTTCCTACAATCCCCCTCAAAGCTTCTAAAAGATAATGCAATGCCAATTAAGGATAATATACTTCCACTGTTCAAAGAAGTAAAAACCCAAATAATCATTTCTGAAATCAAGAAAAAAATGAATACCACCTGAAAAATTCTCTTAATAGTTAATATTTCAAAATACGTGTTTCCAAACAAATACATATATATTACCTTCCTTTTTATTTCTCTTTTAATTTATTATTTATATCTTTTGCATCATTTTTACTATCTTTATATAAGCTTAAACAAGCTATTGCATAGGCCACAGCAATTATTAAAATTGTTTCTGTTATTGCAGGTAAAGAAATAATTTCGATGACTTTCATTGGTATTCCAATAAAAAAAGTAACACTTATAATTATGAACAATTCAAAAGCCATATGTGTAATGGGGGACTTAACATGAATATTTTCCATAAAATACAGAACTGATTGTATTAGTAAAATTAAAAATAGCAAACTAGCCTCTGATTTTACACCAAGGGTTACTTGATGGTTTATAACATGTATAATAATTACTATAATTATTGTTACAGTAAAGGCAACACAACCACTGCAGAAATATTGATTTATTCTTTTCATAGCTTCCTCCAATTCTGTTATAATTTATATTCCTAAAATCCGTTTAATTTCCTGTACATAGCTACGATTAATAATTAGTTTCTCCCTATTTGATAAGGTTGCAAGCAACCTGCCATTAATTTGACCTTTTACTTTTTCTAATTTTGCAATATTCATGATGCAAGATTTATTTATTCGAGTAAATGTTGTACCTAATAACTTTATTTCTAATTCATACAATTTCATATCACTTTGATATACTTCTTTTTCGCAATAAATATAGGTTTTATTGTCAACAGCTTCAAAATAATAGATATCATCAGAAAAAATCCGTGTATACTCATTTTCTATTTTGCCACTTATAGTTATTTGACTCTTAGATATCGCAGTTGCTAAATGATCCACATAGATAGTTCTTTCTTTACATAATATTTTCACCTCTATATCCTCCATTAAAGGATCTTCAATTATTATTATTCTCATAATTTACCACCTTTCAAAAAAAGCATATCATAGGTATGCGATGATAACAATGGGCACACCCTTATGCTGCATATCGCACATTGTAAGTTACTGTTTTGAAAATTTTAAACATAAAAAACAAAAGTGATACCTCACTTTATTTGTTGGAGTTCTAATTATAGACCTTATCAGAATATTCAAAGCAAAAAAACATTAGTTTCACATTTTCACTTGAAAAATAATAATTACAGTCATTCAATCATTGTCCTAACAAAAAAAGACAGCAAAACTTCATTACAAAGTTTTTGCTATCTTTTTCATTCCCTACAGCATTCTATAAATAAACTTCTACTCTTGATATACAAATTTAGTCTTTCACTTGATATATTCATCATAAATTAAAGCTAAAAGCTTTTGTTTACTATTAAATTGTGGATTCTCCAATACTTTATCTAAAAGAAATTTAAGCATAACACCTATTTCTTCCCCTGACTTAAGAGAGAATTCACTCATTAAATCTCCCCCATTTACTGCAAGTTCTTTCATAGATAGTGGAACTTTTGATTCTAAAATAGTTATTGTTATTCCTTCAACCCTATCTATTTCTTCTAAACGTATTTTGGGACAACGTGAACCTAAGGCATCTGCTCTTTGCAAAGCGAAGAGGTCACGTACTAAATCCACACCAACTCTATTAATAAGGCGTTTTACAGAAGCATCTGTTGGCATTGCACATACATTCATATGCTCTTTCACTAAAATTTTAATTTCACTTATACTTTTATTATCAAATCTAAGTCGTCTAAGTATTTTCTCTGATAGTATAACACCTTTTTTATCATGGCCATAAAAATGACCTACACCATCCTTATCAATAGTAAAACAATCTGGTTTAGCTATGTCATGTAATAATCCTGCTACTCTGAGATTAAGCAATGGTGGGCATTTTTCAAGAACTGCTAAAATATGTTCAAATATATCTTTGTCATGGTGATAGTTTTGCTGATTAAATCCTACTGCTACTTGAAGTTCTGGTAATATAAACTCTAATAATTTAGTTTCTTCAAGTAATCTTAAAGCTTTTGTCGTGTTATTAGATATCAGAATTTTGCATAGTTCATCTCTAATTCTTTCATTACTTACATTTAATATAAGACGACTATTTAGCTTTATAGCTTCAAAAGTTTTTTCTTCTATAGTAAAATCTAGTGAAGCTACAAACCGAATAGCTCTAAGCATTCTTAATGCATCTTCTTGAAATCTTTTATTAGGTTCTCCTACAGCTCTAATTATTTTATTATCTAAATCTTCTATACCACCAAAGTAATCTATAAGACCGTCTTCCTCGTTAAATGCTAGAGCATTTATAGTAAAATCTCTTCTAGCTAAGTCTTCTATTAAATTTGAAACAAAAGTGACAAGATCCGGTCTTCTATTGTCCAGGTATTCACCATCTATTCTGTAAGTTGTAACCTCGTATCCATCTCCATTTATCATAACCGTTACAGTTCCGTGTTTTATACCTGTTGGCACCGTTTTATCGAAGAGTTTAATAATTTCTTCGGGTAGTGCATTAGTAGTTACATCATAGTCCTTAGGTAAAGATGTCCCAATTTGGGAATCGCGTATACTACCTCCAACTATATAAGATTCATATCCATTATTTTTTAAAGTATCTAAAACTGTTCTTACACCATTTGGTATAAACATAAGCCCTCCAAATATTGTATTCTGTTTAATCATTCCAATCATCCTTTATTTTTTACTGCAAGTTATAATCCTAAATATACATTGCTATAGGTATAATTTCAATTACAGGCCCATTAATTTCTAGATTTTTTGAATCATAATCTCCAATTAAAGTTGTATCTTTTAGAAATCTATTTTTGAATTCTTTGAAATAATCCTCATTCAAATAATCAAAGTAAGTTCCACTTAGCAAAATATTATTATTAATTTCATTTATCTTTGGTATCCTTACCACTTTACCAAGAACAGTGATCCTAGCACCTTCAATATAATCTAAATTATCTGCCATATGTTTTATCTCTAAGGGCACTATAACTTTTGTATTGCTATTGCCTATATTACCACTAATAAACTTTATACATTTCTCCGTCCTGCAGACTTCCATATCATCTTTTAAAACCTTTAGAACTTGTCTTTTGACTTTATGCTCTTGAGTTTCATCACCATTCTCCAGTGGCTCAGGTAAAAACGCCAGTTGCAATTCCATAACCCTAATTATATCTTCTATATACTCTAATACTGGATTTTTATACAACTCGCAAGTAAACTGTACAAAATCAAATTCCTTTATATTTGCTACATCACTCTCATTACTTATATTCTTTAACATACTTTGCTCATTCAGTATGCTTTTTAATCTAGACAATATTGTTATTACAATAGAAACTCTTTCTTCAATTTTTTGTGATGTGAATTCATTAAGAAGTTGAACATTTAAATCTCCTTGCCTTATTTTACCACAAGTAACTTCGTATAAGGGTGTATTGGTACTAATGGTTAACAATTTTCTAGTACTTTCACTTTTAATTTCAGCAAATTCTTCTATTACGATGGTATACAAGTTATTTATCATACCTTCATTAAAGTATAATGGGATAAGTGCTTTATTGTCCATATTTACATACGCCTCCAATAATTCATCACTTACGCACCTGCGCTGTTACACGTCAACTACTCAGATGTTCATCATCTTTGATTATGAACTCTTAAATAGTACTTCTTACCTATTTTATATTATTTTTAATATTTTAGAACAATAGTTTTAAAATATTAATAATAATTTAAGGGGGAAAACTTATGGAATAAGATATTTCTTACGAAAATTTGGTGTATCAGAAAATATTATTTCTAATGTTATTACTGTAAGCAAAAAAGATGATTATTATTGGTCAGTGGAAATTACAGATGATATCTTAGTTGTATATTGTGCTAGAAATAAAAATGATATCTACGATGGAGACGATGAAACATTAACTGAAAAGCTAGTTACTGGTAAAAGCTTGTTTTTTAGAAACAATGAAATCGAATACAGCTTAGTTATTGAGGAGTATGTAAACACCTTTGATAGTAATTATAAATCATATGTTGTTACTTCATTAAAAGATGACCTATGCGTGTATGAAAAACTATGAAAATTCACATGAATTTAACATCTATAGAAAAACAACTGACATATTTGCTAGTTACTTGTTTATAAATGTTAATTTCACTACTGAAGTTTCACCATATTTTAGCCTAAGACTATCTATTGTTTTATCTATCGCTCTTTTCTTTTCATCACCATCATTGTCAACATCAAAAATTGATATTTGTTTAAAATTACCCTCACATAAATTATTAAGAGAAACACCCAATAATCTTATTGGCTCTCCCTTCCATAACTCATCAAATAGTTTTTTCACTGTATTTAATATTTCCTGGGTTAAATCTGTAGCGCTTTTTAAAGTTGTGCTCCTTGAGTAATCAATAAATTCGTCATTTCTTATAGTTATTGATATAGAGTAGCAACACTTTTTTATATTCCTTAGTCTACTAGCCGTGTGCTCTACCAATTCTAATAATACTTTGTACGCTTCATTTTTACTTTTAATATCATTGGATAGAGTAGTTGAATTATTTATCCCTTTTAACTCACGTTTATGAAATCTTACCTCTGAATTGTCTATACCATTTGCATATTCCCACATCATAATCCCACTACTTTTAAAGTGATATTCTAAAAACTTGACATCATATAGGGCTAAATCTCCTATAGTAAATATATTCAAATTATTAAGTCTTGGAACCGTTCTCTTTCCAACCATGAAGAGCTCACCTACTGGCAGATTCCACAATTTTTTTTCTATTTCATTTTTATAAAGCGTATGCACTTTATCAGGTTTTTCAAAATCAGAAGCCATCTTAGCTAAAAGCTTAACATCTGATATGCCTATGTTTACTGTGAACCCTAATTCTTTCTTTATCCTGCCACTAATATCATGAGCTAACTTTAATATGGCTTCTTTTGAAGTGTTATAACTTGTAACATCTAAAAAGGACTCATCTATTGAAAAATCCTCCACATAAGGTGTATAATCTCCAAAAATTTTTCTCATGCTTTTGCTACATCTCTCGTATAATCTAAAGTCAGGTCGGACCACCACGATGTCTCTACATTTCTTTCTCGCAGAAAATAAGCTCTCGCCTGTTACTATTCCATTTTTTTTAGCTAACATGGATTTTGCTAGAACTACTCCTCTTCGCGACTCTTCATCGCCTCCTATTACAGATGCTATATTCCTTAAGTCAACATCCGATCCTTTCTTAAGTTTATCTGTTGCGCTCCAAGAAAGAAATGCTGAATTAACATCTATATGAAATATAAGTTTCCCTTTAAATTTATTCATCTTATCTCATCCTTTATAAATGCATATTCAGAAGATATTTTAGTCTTTCTATTTCTACTTCATATGCTGAATAAATATTTTACACATAAATATATTATATAGAATTTCACTGCAAAAAAGCAACCTATCCTTAATTAAGAATACGTTGCTTTAACAAAATACTGTTTTTTGTATAATAAGGCTTTAGTATAAGACTTATGCCTTAACACTATCTTTTATATATTCCTTGATCTCATCTGAATCACCAAACGACAATACTGGTCCTGATAGCTTTATGCACTCTTCATAGCTAGAATTTGTAATAGTTTTACGTGCTCTTAATATTGAAGAGGCACTCATACTAAATTCATCTAGTCCAAATCCGAGTAGTATAGGTATTAGGTTTATGTCACCTGCCATTTCGCCACACATATTAACTGTTATTCCTGCTTTGTGTCCATTATCTATTACGATTTTAATAAGTCTTAAAACCGCTGGATGATAAAAATCATATAAATATGATATTTTCTCATTCATTCTGTCCACTGCCAGCGTATATTGAATTAAATCATTAGTACCAATGCTAAAGAAGTCTACCTCTTTAGCTAATATATCTGACATTATTGCAGCGGATGGTATTTCTATCATAATACCCACTTCAATATTTTCGTCAAATATTACGCCCTCTGATTTAAGATCATTTTTGCACTGCTCGAGTATTTTCTTAGCCGCTCTAAGTTCCTGAAGATTACATATCATAGGAAACATGATTTTAAGTTTGCCATGTGCAGATGCACGTACTAAGGCTCTTAATTGAGTTATAAATATATCTGTTCTATCAAGGCAAAGTCTTATAGCCCTATACCCTAAAAATGGGTTCATTTCCTCGTCCATTGGTAAGTAATCTAATTTTTTATCTCCACCAATATCTAAGGTTCTTATAATAACAGGCTTTCCATTCATTTTTTCAACAACCGATTTATATTCATTGTACTGTTCCTCCTCTGTTGGAAGAGCATCCTTTGACATATATAAAAACTCTGTTCTAAATAATCCTATAGCCTCTGCTCCATTTTTTAAAACACTTTCTAAGTCTCCCACCGATCCTATATTCGCAGCAAGTTCTACTGACTTGCCATCTATTGTAGTAGATTTCATAGTTGCATATTTAAGTAGCTGATGCTTATCTTCAATAAAATCTTTTCGGCGTTTTTCATAATCTTCTAAAGTCGCTTTATCTGGATTAATGATAACTATACCTTGTTCTCCATCCACAATAATTAAATCTCCATCTTTAATTTCACGTATGCCTTTACCTGCCCCTACAACTGCAGGTAGTTCTAAAGAACGTGCAATAATTGAGGTATGAGCAGTTTTGCCTCCTATTTCAGTTACAAAAGCTAACACTTTATCTTTATCAATTTGCGCTGTATCTGAGGGAGTGAGATCTTTTGCAACTATTATACATTCTTCTTGAATATCTGCAATTGAAGCTACTTTTATACCCATTAATACATTTAACACTCTTTTACTTACATCGCGAATATCTGCTGCTCTCTCAGTCATATATTCGTTATCCATTTGTTCAAAAATATCTGCCGTTTCCTTTGCTACGGTTTGTAGTGAATATTCAGCGTTAAATTTATCATCAGTAATTTTCTTTTGAATAGACCCTATAAATTCTGGATCCTCAAGCATACACAAATGAGCTTCAAATATTTCCGCCTTCTCGCTTCCTAGTTTATCCAATACACCTTCAATTACTTTTTGAAGCTGAGTTATTGCTTCCTTTAATGCATTATTAAACCTAGCTAACTCAATGGATGTATCCTTAACCTTGCTTTCCGTAATTTCTAAGATTTCTTCGCTTATAACTAATGCTTTACCTATAGCTATCCCAAGTGATGCACCTATTGCCTTTAACATATTTATTCCCCCTATTTTAAAAGTCCTTCTTCAATAATTTTCACCATTGCTCCTGCAGCTGCTTCTTCATCAGTTCCACTAGTTCTTATTATTAATTCATCATTCTTAATGGCAGCCATACACATTATAGCTACAATACTTTTTGCATTATACTCGTTGTTATCTTTTACTATAAGAACTTCTGATTTAAATTTAGAAGCCTCTTTAACTACTGATAATGCAGGTCTTGCATGTATCCCAGTTTCACTTTTAACTATTGCTTTTTTTTCTATCATAATATGAACACTCCTATTTTTTTAATTTTATTATCATTACTTCACTATTTTTATCTGCATTTCCTAATTTAAACTCCACGGATTCCATTATCTCATTTTCTGTAACGACTAATACGCTTAAATTAGTTTTAGCTTTAGCATTTATTAAATCATTATCAAAAGTTAATAATTTATCTCCAGCCTTAACAGTCTTCCCTTTTTCAGTAAAAGCTTCGAAGCCCTCACCCTTCATTTCTACTGTGTCAATTCCTATATGAAGTAATATTTCTATCCCCTCTTTGCTCTTTAAAATTAAAGCATGTTTTGTAGGGAACACTTGAAGAATTTCACCATCAATCGGTGCATATAATACTCCTTCTGTAGATTCAAAACCTATTCCATTACCTAACATTTTAGACGAAAAGACTTCATCTGGTATTTCTGATATGTCAAAACATCTTCCCACAACTGGAGATTTTATAATCATACTCTTTTCTTCTTTATTTTTCTTGAAAAAACTAAACATTTTTATCATCCTGCCTTTCTCTAAGGAAACTAACAATGATTAACTGGTAGCTACATAAAATTTCTTAATCTTATGATTTTAGTTTGAATTTTAATTAATTAATTATCTAAACATTAGTTTATGCATTTTTACATATTTTAAGTACGTTTATATATACTATAAAAAAAAGGACACAAACTAATAAGATGCCATATTAGCATTTTACATGGTTCATGCCTGATCTAATCAGTAACACACCTAATATTATAAAATTTGGTTTTACTTCAATTGGTTTTACTTCAATTGCTTTCACTTCACTTACTTTTACTTCAATTGAAGCAATCTATGAATATGCATACAAATGTACGAAATTTCATCTTCACAAACTTCTTTGAAAAGCTTTTCTGATATAAATCGGCATACTTTTTTAGAAATCTCAAACTCTTCACTCATTGTGGTTTTAACCGATTCTAGCATCACATTTTTCTGAACCTTATCATTTTCTATTCTATCTAAAGCATACCTTAAATGAGATACTAGCCGCGCATATTCCATTGATTTCTGGTTAGTCTTTATTCCAAGTATTTCCTGAATATATTCCATTACTTCTTTAACTATTCTAGTATATTTAAGGCTTTGAGAAACTTCTTCATTAACTCTAGCAGAAAGTATATGAAGAGTAATAAAACCGATTTCACTTTCTGGAAAAACCACATCTAATTTTTCTTTTATAAGTTTTGACCCTTTTTCCGCTATACTATATTCATTAGGATATAAGGTTCTTATTTCATTTAGAAATGGATTCATTATATCAATTCCACTTTCCATTCTTTTCATTGCAAAACTAATATGATCAGCCATCCCAATGTGTATACGGGAAATTAACTTTTCACCCAAAATATCTTCTGCAAGAGAAATAATTTCCTCTGTTACTGCTAATATCTTACCTTCTACATTTTTAAGAATTTCAACATAGTTAGCTTTTTCACTATCGTCAATTTTAATAAACTTCTGTTCTATATTACTTCCTTTAGCTATGAGTTCACCAGTTTTTTTACCAAACCCTATTCCTTTACCAAAAAGAACGTAGACATTATCGTCTTTTTCAGAAACAACAACATTGCTACTAAGAGATTTTAATACCTTATAATTAATATCCATGTTCACATTACCTCTTCTATAGTTTAAAATAGATTGTGAAATTATTCAAGAGTTTTTTTAAATATATTCTTATAAGTTTAAATATTAGCACGTAATTTGTAATATTTTGTTCTCTATAAAATTCAGCCTTTAATTTTTCCCCTTAGGTTATAACATATTATTTGTAATATTTAAAAATATATTCTATATATTTCCACCTAAACTTCATTTACATATGAAATAATTAAGATGCAATTGTAAAAACTATGTTATTCATACGCTAAATTACCTCTATGTGGTTCATTCTATACACAGTTGCAATTATGAAAGTAACAATAAGAACAACAGTAAAAAAAGCTGTAAATGTAGTTTCCTTAAACGTTAAAGCAGAACTATCACTAATTAATTTGTAGGGTACAAACTTTCCCAATTGAGGTATCTTTATAAATGCAGCACTGACATAACCAATAACTAGGGTTAATATTCCAGCAGGTAAACTCTTTTTTATAAGACTACTAAGAAATAGAACAAGTGATATATTAAAGATGAAATATAGACTAACCAATAGTGATACTATAAAAAGCTTACCAGTTTCCACATCTAAGTTAACAAATAGAATACTTGAATAATAATGATTAATAAATATACCAGCAGTAGTTACTAATAAAACCGGTATGGAATAATTTATAAACTTAGAAATTACTATGAACATTGGTGATGCTCCCTTTGAATAAGGGAAAACCAACTTTTGAAGAGTAATTTCTTCTCCAATACTAGTGCATACAGTAAATACAATAAACATAATACTTATTTGATATAAACTAGAAATAAAACTTTGCAAACAATATTGTATATTCATAAATTTATCAGAGCTAATAGCTATACCTGGCTGAGATTTTAATATTATTGGCATAAGTTTTACCATAACGGGACCTGAAATAGCAAAGATAATTATACCCAAGGTAATTATTAAATATTTGTACTCACGTAATGATTCTAATATTTCTTTTTTTATATATGCTTTGAAAGTATTCATTACTTTATCACCATCCTCATAAATATGTCTTCGAGATTAGATTTTCTTATATTGTAGGATAAGACTGTGCTGTTAGTTGCTAAAATAATCTTTAAAAGTTGTTTTTTAGCCTCATCGATATTCTTCACATAAATAGATAATAGGTTATTGCTTGTTTTAATATTTTCAATCATTGGCATGTTTATCAAAGTTTCCATAAGAGCACTAACATCGCCTTCAACTTCTACATCAAAAATAGGTTGTATATATTTTTCTTCTAATTCTTTTATATTAGAAGAAATAATTATTTTACCCTGATCTAAAATACTTACTTCACTGCACACTCTTTCTATATCATTCAATATGTGCGAGGATAAGAATACAGTTATTCCTTCTGATTTTAAGTTTTCTATTAATGACAAAACCTCCATTCTCCCCTCAGGATCAAGTGCGGAAGTCGGTTCATCTAAAAATAATATTTCTGGATGATTAAATAGAGTTACCGCTAATCCAAAACGTTGCTTCATACCACCAGAATAACCAGAAAGCTTCCTTTTAGCATCACCAGTTTTAAGGTCAACTAGTTCAAGAACTTCATCAGTTCTTATAGATATTTCTTTAGATGACATTCCACTTAAATTACCTATAAATTTTAAATATTCATTTCCAGTCATGAACCCATAAAATACTGGTGCTTGGGGCAAGTAACCTATAGCTTTCAGTAGTTGTCTTTTATTAGTGTTAAATTCATTCCCCTTTATAAATATATTGCCAGAGTTATAATTTATAAGTCCTGTTAGTATATTCATTGTAGTGGTTTTACCTGAACCATTTTTACCAAGAAAGCCATATATACATCCTTTTTCAACCTCAAAACTGATACCCTTAAGAACTTCAAAATCGCCATATTTTTTTGTTAAACTTTCAATTTTAAGCATAACTATCCCTCCCCTCCCAGAAAACTTTTCAGTCTTTTTTTCTGCCTACTATTAGATAACTTAAAGGACCTATAGTGCTAAAAGCTGATATTATTATAAGCCAAACATATTTCGGAAAAACTTTAGCTTTATCAATATAAAGTCTATAAAAACAAAACATTTTTAAACAAACCTCCATTATGATAAGTGGAAGAAACAGTCTTATAATTTCAGTTACAGTCAAATCTCCTAACATATTTTCAACTCCTTTCTATATGATTTTTAACAGTAATTTTTTGTTATACAAATATAACGATAGTGAAGCTAAAAAGTTCACAAAAACAAAAAAATCTTTTCTAAAAACGAAAAGATTTTTTATATATTATTTTTTCTATTTCTGTCAATAATTACTCTAGTTATGATTAAGTACACAATTAAATTAGTAGGAAAATTTAATAACCCAAAAATACCCCAAAGCCAATATCTTTTATCCCCCCTTTTTCTTGCATCGTTAAACATCCAAAAGCCTTGAGTCATTAAAATTACAACTAAAAGTATAGCTAAAAATATTTTAACATATAAATTATTCATTTTGCTCCCTCCCTAAGGTGTATTTAGCGAGAGGTATTAAACACCATGGCAAAAAAAATACAATTACTAATTGGAAATAAATAATACCCTTTATACCAACCCTTAAGAAAATAACACTAAATACAGATAATATTAAAATTGAAGTTATTATAAAATATATATTTTCCTTAAAACAACGTCTCTTAATTTGTATCCGCTTAGCCATCTCTATTATTTTTAAAGTATCCATACTAATATTAAAATCAATATTATCTACTAAATCCATTTTTTCTAAAGCCTTATTCATATTATTTTCAAAAACGGATACATTAATTGATTTATCTAAAGTATTATTGTGCAAATCTATTTCTTTCAAGTTTTTCTTTTTATTTGTTGTATTTATGTCATAGCGCTCATTATAGTATTTATCAATAAGCATATTTGTTAATTTTTCTTTTTTACTCATTTATTATACCCCTTCTTTCTAATTCAACAATTATATATTTGACACTATAATGTAATCTAGAACGGACAGTGCCTATAGGGCACTTAAGTATTATAGCAATGTCTACATAACTATAATCATAAAAATGTTTTAGTATAAATACAGCTCTTTTCTCGTAGCGGAGTCCTTGAATAATTTGAAGGATTTCTCTATATTCAAACTTTGAAATTGTTGCTTCTTCAGGATTAATTGAGGTTGAAACCATATTTTCATCGAGCACCTTTAAGTTCTTATTTTTCCTTAAATTATCCCTGTATAAATTAGTCGCTATAGTAATAAGCCAAGTAGAAAATTTTGCCTTTGGTAAAAACTTTTTTATATTTAGTACCGCTTTCAGCATGGTTTCTTGTAAAATATCCTGTGATAACGTGGGGTCCCCAGTCATTTTAATAATATAACCCTTTAAAAAATTATAGTTTTCAGTTAGAAGCATATTCAGAGCAGATTTATTCCCCATTTTAGCCTTTTCTATTAATTCTAGTTCATCCAATAATTCACCTTCTTTACTAATAATATAACGTCCAAGTAAAGCAAAAAGTTCATTTATTTTTGATTTGTTGTATCTTTAAGTATAACTCAATTTTTAGAATAGAAAAAGCTGCCACAAATAACTTTCTATTTGTGACAGCCCTTTATTTGATTTTTTAAGCCATAAACATTTTTATATCCTCTTCTACGCTTGAAATTCCTGCTATTCCAAAGTTTTCTACTAATACATTAACAACATTTGGGGATAAAAATGCAGGTAATGTTGGTCCTAAGTGAATATTTTTTACGCCTAAGTGAAGTAGTGCTAATAACACTATTACAGCCTTTTGTTCATACCATGCAATATTGTATGTTATTGGCAATTCATTAATATCTGCTAGTCCAAATACTTCTTGCAGTTTCATTGCAATAACAACTAATGAATATGAATCATTACATTGCCCAGCATCTAAAACTCTAGGAATTCCACCAATATCACCTAGTTCTAATTTATTGTATCTATATTTTGCGCAACCAGCAGTTAGAATAACTGTATCTTTAGGTAATTCTTTTGCAAAGTCTGTATAATAATCGCGGCCTTTCATTCTTCCATCGCAACCAGCCATTACAAAGAATCTCTTAATAGCTCCTGTTTTAACAGCATCGATAACTTTATCTGCGAGCGCCATTACTTGGTTATGAGCAAATCCTCCAACTATTTCTCCTCTTTCGATTTCAGTTGGGGCACTGCATTTTTTAGCATGCTCTATAATATTCGTGAAATCTTTTGCGGCTCCATCTAATCCATCATCTATATGATTCATTCCAGCATATCCAGTTGCGGAAATAGTATAAACTCTATCTTTATAAGAATCCTTTGGAGGCGTAATACAGTTTGTTGTCATAAGTATTGGTCCATTAAAACTTTCAAACTCTGAATTTTGCTTCCACCATGCATTTCCATAATTACCTACAAGATGAGTATATTTCTTAAACGCTGGATAATAGTTTGCTGGCAACATTTCACTATGAGTGTATACATCTATTCCTGTGCCTTGTGTTTGTTTTAATAGTTCTTCCATATCCTTTAAATCATGTCCACTAATTAATATTCCTGGGTTATTTCTAACGCCTATATTTACTTTTGTAATTTCCGGATTACCATAAGTAGTAGTATTTGCTTCATCAAGTAGTGCCATAGCGTCTACTCCATATTTACCACACTCAAGTACTAATGCAACCAATTCATCAACAGATAAACTATCATCAGTGATTTGCGCAAGTCCTTTTTGCATATAAGCGTAAATGTCATGATTAACATATCCTAAATTAAACGCATGATCAGCATAAGCTGCCATTCCTTTAATACCATAAGTTACTAGTTCTCTTAAAGATCTTACATCTTCATTTTCTGTTTTAAGAACGGATGCATTCATAGACTTGCTCTCAAATTCTTGCGTAGTACCTGTCCATGTTGCACATTCAGGTAAATTACCTTCGATTACTCCACCAGCATTTACTAGTTCAGCCTTTATTACCTCACGTAATTCTAATGCTTTTGTTACAGCCTCTACAAATCTAGATTTATCAAAATTTGAATTTGTTATAGTCATAAATAATCCGTTAACCACAAATTTATTTATTTCCTCGTTTTCTACCTTAAGTTCCCTAGCTCTTGTGCTGTAAATTGATATTCCTTTTAAAACATAGATTAATAAATCTTGCATATTAGCCACATCATCTGTTTTACCGCAAACTCCGCGAATTGTGCACCCTGTACCCTTTGAAGCTTCTTGACATTGATAACAAAACATACTCATTTTATATTCCCCCTATTTTTTTGGATAGATAATAATTCTGTATAACCATCTTCCATATATTAAATTTCTTATTTTGAATATTTAACATCAACGTAAGTGAATTATTTATTTCGCTGAACTACCTTCATTATACCTTCGCAATAATTATAAGTCGGTAACAAATGTTACGTATATATAAGTTATATAATTTATTTTTACCATATCATTATATTGAATTATTTGTATAAATAAGGTATGATTATTGTATGAAATACTAGGAAAAGGAGTAAAAAATGTGAAAAATGGTAACGTTAATAAATTAATAAAATCTGGACTCTTTCTAGCATTAGCTATAGTTTTTCAAGTAATCGGAAAATCTGCCCCACAAGTAAGTCAAATATTTGTAGGACCAGCAGTTAATGCCCTACTTATACTTACGGCCATAATTTGTGGAGGCACCTATGGGGTACTAGTAGGTTCTTTAACTCCGCTACTCGCCTATCTAACTGGTCAACTTGCTAGTGCTTTAGGACCTTTTATCCCTTTTATAATTATCGGAAACATACTATTTGTACTTAGCTACGTAATTTTAAGTAACCGAGGTAAATATGGCAAATATTTAGGTATTACAATTGGTGCTTTTATAAAATACGCATTTTTATCAATTTCTGCCTCAAAGCTTATCCCCTTATTCAATTTAAGTATACCTTCAAAAATAGTTAACAAGTTAATTATTACTATGGGTATCCCTCAGCTTTTAACTGCACTAATTGGTGGTTTTTTTGCATTAATGTTAATTAAAATTTTAAGGAAAAGAAAGATCTATATGTAGATCTTTTTTTTATAAGCAGTTGCCGTTTCATGCCTCAAGATACTCCAATTTATGTTAAATAAACTTAACATTCCTCACGAAATTCAACTAACAATGTTTAAAAACATAAAGTAATTAACACAAACTATAGAAACTTAACACGAACTTAACATTCTTATGATAAAATTTCATCGGAATATTCTTTTTAGAGGAGTGTTAATAATATGGATTATAAAATGATTTTTCAACTTTTAGGTGGTTTAGGACTATTCGTCTATGGAATGAAACTCATGGGGGATGGTCTCCAAAAGGCCGCAGGAGAAAAGTTAAAAAGAATGCTGGAAATACTAACTAGTAATAGGTTTTTTGCCGTTCTTGTGGGCGCCGGGGTTACTGCAATTATCCAAAGCAGTAGTGCAACTACCGTAATGACTATAGGTTTTGTAAATGCGGGGCTTATGAATTTATTCCAAGCCGCTGGGGTTATCATGGGAGCAAATATTGGTACTACAATGACTGCTCAACTTATAGCCTTTAAACTTACAGATATCGCACCCCTTATTCTTGCAATAGGTGCTATCTTAGTTCTATTTAGCAAGAAGAAGAAAACTAAAGACATTGGTGAGATTGTTTTAGGTTTTGGTATATTATTTGTTGGTATGTCAATGATGGAAATCTCTATGAGGCCACTAAGTGAATTAGATAGCTTTAAAAACCTTATTTTAGTTTTAGGTAAGCACCCATTCATGGGAGTTCTAGTCGGTCTTTGTATGACAGCAACAGTTCAAAGTAGTAGTGCTACTATTGGAATATTAATGGCACTTGCTGCAAATAGCAGTATCTCGCTTGCTGTTGCTCTTCCCATACTTTTCGGAGATAATATTGGAACCTGTGCTACTGCTCTACTAGCAAGTATAGGAACTACTAAAAATGCTAAAAGAGCCGCATATATACATCTAATCTTTAACTTTACAGGTACAATAATATTTATGCTAGCTTTCAAGTTAGTGTTGAAAATTGTTCCAATGTTTGGTGGAGATGTTCAAAGACAAATTGCAAATGCACACACCTTATTTAATGTAACAAATGTATTCATACAAGTTTGGTTTATAGGTTATTTAGTTAGAATTGTTAATAAATTAGTACCTGGGGAGGATGCAAAATCATCTGTTCTTGCATTAGAATACTTAGATAGAAGACTTTTAGAAACTCCGTCAATTGCAGTTGGACAAGTTATCAAAGAAGTTACCAGAATGGGGAAATTATCTTCAGTAAATTTATCTAATTCAATGGAAGCTTTCTTAAATTGTGACGAAAAAAAGATGAACTTAGTTATCAATAATGAGGTTGTTATAAATTATCTTAATAGAGAAATAACTAGTTATATGGTTTCGCTTTCAAACACTCCTCTATCAGAACGTCAATCTGAAACTATTACTTCACTTTTTAATGTAGTAAATGATATAGAGAGAATAGGAGATCATGCTGAAAACTTAGGAGAGCTTGCTAAAAACAGACTAGATAATAAAATAGTTTTTTCAGAAAAAGCAATATCTGATGTTACGTTTATGTTTGAAACTGTAAAATACTGCGTTGATAACGCAATTACAGCTCTAGAAAATTCCGATTTAGAATCTGCCCGTAAAGCTATGAAAGTAGAAAAACAGATAGATACCATGGAAAAACAACTAAAAAGAGAACATATAACTCGATTAAGTTGCCATGAATGTACACCAGCTGGTAGCTCTGCATATCTTGAGCTATTAACCAATCTTGAAAGAGTAGGCGACCATTCAAATAATATTGCGCAAATGGTTATTAATTCTAATTAGGCACATTTAAAATTACCATGGTCATACTAATAAATTTGAACCATTAGTATGACCATTTTTACATTTTCCTTTATCTATTGACAATAACCTACATATTGTTTATAATTAATGTAAGGTTTTCAACTTTAAAGGAGGAAAAATTTATGATATTTTCAAGTTGGTTTAAAAATAGAAAAAAAGAAATACAAAGAAAGTCAAAAATTAAAACTGCGAAAAAAATATTTTTCGGCACCGCAGCTGGAAGTCTTGGTGGTTTACTAGGTGGTTTACTTTTTTCACCTAAATCAGGTAAGGAAACAAGAAATGATATTGCTAAATCATCAAAAGATATTACAAACAATATTAAAGAAAAAACTACAGAACTTAAGCAGACCATTGACAATAAAGTCAATGATGCCAAAGATAACGTAACATGTGCTAAAGTAAAAATCTCTGAGTATTTAAATGAGAAAAAAACTTCAAAAGAAATTTCTGATACAAATGATATCCTAATTGCTGATGATACAACGTCTCAAAACGTAGATACTTCTAATATGGTTGATAAAAAGAATAAGAAATAACCAAATAAATAAAGAATAGTGGTGCTATTAATGTATATTGATTTTTTCAAAGTAGGACAAGGCTTACTAATTTTTCTTGGTTTAGCACTTTTGATTATACTTATAATCGGATTGTTAAAACTTATTAAAACAATATCAAGTGTGAATTTAATTCTTAAAAATAATGAAGAAAATATTGATGAGATATTAGATGTTTTACCAAAAACATTTAAAAATTGGTTCGATATAACTGACAATGTAAAAGATGTCACTGAGGTAGTAGTTAAGATGACCGGCAGTGCACTTGAGTCAACAGATTCATTTAAAAAATATTTAGTTTACATAGTAGATATTTTAACTATTGTAAAAAATATATTTAGAACTAAAAAGTAGGAGATTACCCCTAAGTAGTAGGAGAAATCTCCTACTTTTTTTATACCCTATTTACCGTCTTATATAAGATATAAAGTAACGTCATTATGATGTATTTTATATTAAAATATGTGGTACAATATATTTAATATATAATTTTTTGTAAATGGAGGAGTTAATATGGATATGACCTGGAGTTTAAATGAGCTCTACACATCCTTTGACAGCAATGAATTTAAAGAAGATATGATTATTTTTAAGAATTCCATTGAACTTATAAATGAGTGGACACTTAAGAATTGCAAAACTTATAATAACCCCAAAGAAAAAATTGAAGAGTACATTAATATTGAGAATGAATTTAGTGATCTTGTAAATAAACTATGTAATTATGCAGAATTATGCTTAAGTGTAGATACAAAAAATGTTATGGCTAATAAAATTTCAGAAAAAATGGCATCACAACTATCTGAACTAGCTAAATCATCTACTATTTTTTCAAAATGGCTAAATTCAATAGATAATTTAAAATCCATAATTGAAAGCTCGTACCTTCTAAAATCACACAGTTATTATTTATTTGACTTAGCTAATAATTCAAAATATTTACTTAGCGACGTTGAGGAAGAGCTTATGGCTAAAATGAAAAATAGTGGATCAAACGCCTGGTCTAAACTTCAAAACGTAATTACTTCATCTTTGCTTGTTGATATTACTGTAGACGGTTCTCCCACTAAGCTTCCACTATCTATGGTTAGAAATATGGCCTATGATAAAGATACTAATATACGCAAAAATGCTTATGAAGCAGAACTTAAATCTTATGATAATATTGCTGAATCTTCTTCTGCCGCACTTAATGGTATTAAGGGAGAAGTTATTACGCTAAGTAAGGCTCGTGGATATGAATCTCCCCTCCATAACGCTCTTGAAAATTCAAGAATGGATAAAGAAACTTTAGATGTCATGCTTCTTGCTATGATGGAAAGACTTCCTACTTTTGAAAAATATTATAGAAAAAAAGCTGAACTCTTAGGTTACTCAGATGGTCTTCCTTTTTATGAACTATTTGCACCAATTGGGAACGTAAATATGAGCTTTTCTATTGATGAAGCAAGAGAGTTCGTAGTTAAAAATTTTGCTACCTTTAGTGATAAGCTTGCAAAATACGCTGATAATGCATTTTCTCATAACTGGATTGATTCTAAGCCTCGAGAGGGTAAATTAGGTGGTGCTTTTTGCGCTAACTTGCACAGTATTTGCGAAAGCAGAATTCTATCTAACTTTACAGGTAGTTTTAACGATGTTTCAACTCTTGCTCACGAACTAGGTCATGGATATCATGGTCTATGTTTATCTAAAGAATCTGCATTAAATAGTGATTATCCTATGCCTATTGCAGAAACCGCGTCAATTTTTTGTGAAACAATAATAAGTAATGCAGCAATAAAAAATGCATCAAAAGAAGAGGCCATTGTTTTATTAGAGAATGATATATCTAGCAATGCTCAAGTCATTGTAGATATTTTAAGCCGTTATTTGTTTGAAACTGAGCTCTTTACAAAACGCGAGGATAGTTCACTCTCTGTTAATGAATTAAAAGAAATTATGATTGATGCTCAAAAAAAAGCCTATGGCAAAGGTCTTGATCATAATTTTCTACATTCATGTATGTGGATATGTAAAACTCACTATTATGATGCTTCCAGTAATTTTTACAATTTTCCTTATGCATTTGGTTTACTGTTTTCTAAAGGATTGTATGCAAAATATCTAGAAATGGGTGACTCCTTTGTAAAAGGTTATGATACCTTGCTCTCGGCTACTGGGAAAAATAATTTAGTAGAAGTTGCAAAAATGATGGATATAGATATTCATTCTATTGATTTTTGGCGAAGTTCTTTAAATCTTATAGAGAAGGATATAGAAAAATTTGTGAATATGAAACAATAAAGATAAAGTAGGCAATATAAACTGAGTTTATATTGCCTACTTTATCTTTAAGCATCTTTCTAAAAATTAACTAACGGGATGCATTATTTTTCTTTACTTTTCAACTTATTAAGTCGTTCTTTAATTTTTTTCTCATATCCATTGTCAGATACTTTATAATAAGTCGTTCCAAGCAATTCATCTGGCGAATATTGCTGCTCTACATAATTTTCGTCGTATGAGTGTGGGTATAAATATCCTACCTGCTCTAATTTCTTTGCACCGCTATAGTTTTGGTCCCTTAAATGAGGGGGTACACTCCCAATGTTTTTTTCACCTATATCTTTAAGTGCATTATTAATAGCCATATAAGAAGCATTACTTTTAGGAGCTGAGGCTATGTAAATTGCAGCCTGCGCTAATATAATTCTTGCTTCAGGCATTCCTACAAATTGAACTGCCTGCGCTGCATTGTTTGCGACAATCATAGCAATTGGATCTGCATTTCCCACGTCCTCTGATGCAGATATTACAATTCTCCTTGCAATAAATTTAGGATCTTCCCCAGCATATATCATTCTAGCAAGGTAATGTGCGGTAGCATCAGGGTCCGATCCTCTCATACTTTTAATAAAAGCAGAAATTACATCATAATGTTCATCTCTGTTCTTATCATATTGTATATGTTTTTTTTGAAGGCATTCTTCTACAACCTCAAGTGTTATATTTATTTTTCCATCCTTATCCCTATCAGTAGTTAGTACTGATAATTCCAAGGCATTAAGTGCACGTCTTGCATCACCATTTGCCATATTTGCAATATAGCTTATGGCTTCTTTCTTTATACAAATATCAGTATTTCCAAAACCCGCCTCTTTAGAGGCAAGAGCCCTCTTTATAATCCTTTCTATATGTTCTTCTTTTAACGGTTCTAATTTAAATAACATAGACCTAGATATTAATGCATTATTAACTTCATAATATGGATTTTCTGTGGTTGCTCCAATCAAAATTAGAGTACCCTGCTCAACAAATGGTAATAAGGCGTCTTGTTGAGCTTTGTTAAATCTATGAATCTCATCTATAAATAATATTGTTTTAGTATTGTACATACCTAAATCGTTTTTGGCAGTTGCCACAACCTCTCGTAATTCCTTAAGACCATCTGTCACTGCATTTAGTCTTACAAAATTAGATTTGGTGGAATTTGCAATAACTTTAGCAAGGCTTGTTTTACCTGTACCTGGAGGTCCATAAAGAAGTAAGGAAGTTATCTTATCTGCTTTTATAGCTCTCCATAAAAGTTTTCCCTTTCCTAAAATATGCTCTTGACCTACATAATCTTCTAAATTCCCAGGTTTTAATCTTTCAGCAAGCGGTGCATCTTTTAGTAAATTCTTTTGTGCTTGTAATTCAAACATGTCCATATAATCACCTTTAAATCTTTCATAAGATTATGAATCATCTTCTATGCTGCCATCACCAGCTTCGCTTTAGTTAACCTATAGATTTTTGCTTTAATTTTTCTGTCATATCGTGTAATTTAATTATTCCATCTGCTCTTAATCTTTTATTCTCATCTTCAATTGACTTTGTTTCTTCTATACCCTGCATAATAGTATTCCAAGTTTTCTCTAGAGTCTCAATCTTTACACTTGTTCCTCCAGCGAGTCTTGCTATATCCACACTTTGACTTCTTATATTTTCAGCATTTTTCATTAATAATTCATTAGTGGTCCTATCAAGTTCTGCTAAAGAATCTGATACTAACTTCTGTTTTTTTAAAGCAATAGCTTGAATTATTCCATTTTTAAATACAGGTATAGTTATTATAAAAGCAGAATGCACTTTAGATATCAACTTATAATTTCCCCTTTGGATCATTTTAATTTGAGGAGCTGTTTGTAGTGATACCATCTTAGCCATTTCCAAATCATAAATTCTCTGTTTTAACATTTCCACAGTCTCTTTGGCATTCTCATAATTTATCACATTTATTTGTTCTCCATTAGAAGCTAATGCCTTAAGTTTAGGAATATCTTCACTTTCATATTTCTGAGCGACCATATTCCCTGCGGCAATGTATTTTTCTAATTCTCCATAATACTCAAAATTTTGGTTATATAGGTTTTCAAGCAATAAGTTAGTGTTGTTTATTTCTACTTTATAACCACTAAGTTGAGTGTAAATTTTGTCTATTTCTCCTCCAATGGTTTTATATTTACCTAGCATTTTGTCAATTGCCTTACTTGGTTTACTAAACAGTTTTGCAAAGAAACCATTTTTCTCTTCCTCAAAATCTTGTTTATCAAATTTTTTCATTATACTAGTAAGTTCCTTTATCATAACCCCTGAATCTTCAACACTGCTTGTTTTAATAGAATTTAATATTTGATCTGCAAATTTGGATATTTGTTGAGCAGGTTCATTACCAAATTCTAATACAGCATTTGCATTTTTAATATTTATATTTGATGCAATTTGAATTACTTGTGGTGAAGTTTTGAGCTGCTCACTTATGCTTATTGCCTTTTGCTCTATATTTTTACCTTCAATGTTTTCGTCTTCAATTTTAAGTATTTGATTATTTTTTTCCATGTTTTCCACTCCTCTTATATGTTTTTTAACTTATTACTTATGTTTTTGAGATACACATAGACATTAATATTAATTACCAAACAAATTTTCAAAAAAACCTTTCTTCTTCTCCACATATTTTTTAAAATGCAATTTAAAACTTACATTTTCTAATCTATGAACGTCATATTGCTCAGGATATATAAAATTCTCTATGTCGTTATATCCTGAAGGGTTATAGACAATTATATCTATTCCCATAGAATTCATAAATGCAAGCATTATACAATCTTCAAAAGATAAATTTCCATTTTCCTCATTATTGTAAATTACAATTTTAGGAACTTCTTCAGGGTAATCATATGCTTGCAATAATTCAAGAATCCATGTATCTAAATTAATTAGTACTGAAAAAATATCTACTTGTAAATCCCTTAAATCTTCCTTCTCAACATTTATTATTATAGGATTAAGGCATAGATCTTTAATTTTTTCAGCAATATTTTTTTGAAGCCCAATCCTTAACTCCTTATATTTCCACCAAGATGAATCAAGCATTTGCGAAGTATTAAATTGTGAAAAAACATTATTCGGATATATTTGATCAAACATCCCATATTCCAAATGAACTACATTCATTATAGGTATTTCTGTATAAAACTTAGTAAGTTTTTGAGTTGCTACCTGGTTAATTTCCTTCCAGTAAAGATCTATATCCTCATGGGTTCCACAAATTTTCGAGAACATATTAGGCACGACCACTGTTGATTCTTTAACCTTAAATCCTTCCCTTATAGATGCTTTTTCCTTTATCCATATATATATTTCTTCATAAGTGGTATTAAGGGTTACCGCCTCTACATTATAACCTGCAAATTGCCAAGGTCTGTAAAACCCTGAATCATTTGTAAACAATGTTTTATTAAGCTCTTCCTTAGCATTATATGCAGTGGTCTTAATTCTATCCTCTACATTGATAGGAAAAGGTTTTATTTCATTATTACAATTATAAACAATCTCCTTAGAAAAAGCATTATATTTGTCAACTTCATGAAAGCAACCAGCATCTTTCGGATTAAAATATAGAATATCACAACCTAAGGTGGATAATAATATTAAATAAAAAACTTCTGCTCTTGTAATTTCACCATAAAAAATTATTTTAGGATTAATTTTCATATAATCAAATTTTTCAAATAATTCATTGGAATAAATATTAATCCAGTGAATCATATAATTTATAATAAGTTTAACATTATTATTATCAATAGCTTCATTACTTTTAATATAATACTCTATTAATCCCTTGAAATTGTTTTTAATTTGCTGAAGCATTACCTTGTTTGATATATTCGGAAAAAGTCCATTATCATTTATTAAATTTATAATTAGGGAAACATCTAAAACTTCTACTTTAAATACCTTTATCCAGATATCATTTAATACATTTTGAAGTCTTATGTTAATATCTTTATCTAATCCCTCACTAAATCTTTTATAACCAAACCCTATTTTTCTTAATTCTTTGTCTAAACTATACAAGTTTTCATAATAATCTTTCTCATTAGTTTTTATACCAATAAACCTATAAAAATATTTTGGGATTGTAACAACATTAGAATTATATCCGAATTTGCTTCTTCTATAAATCTCTGTTTTTAAACTACTTATGATATCTTCATTGATGTCTAAATTTACGCTTTGAATCTCCAAATTATTTAAATTTTTTTTCTCCATATTCACCTTACCTCTTCAATATGTATTTTCTCGTAAATATAGTTTATTTATCCATAATAAGTATACCATATTTGTATCATTTTTTTCATTGAAATATATTGAATTTTTAATTTTGTATTGTATTATATTAATTGTTAAAATAATTATACTCTTTCCTAAGTTGTTTTTTATAAAACTATTCTTATAAACACGAAAAAGGTGTATTATAGATAGTATAGCTAGTTTTATGTACAAATTCATTAAAATATTATACATATTTTTTAGTTCTTATAATATGAGGTAAAATTTAGAAATTATTATGCTAAAAATAACTACAAGGAGGTTTGTTATGGGATTTTTGACTTTCAAAAAAGGTATTCACCCCAATGATAAAAAAGACTTAAGTATGCACAAAGCAATCCAAGATTTAATTCCAAAAGGCAACTTAGTATTTCCTATGCAACAACATATAGGAGCGCCTTGCGATCCTTTAGTAAAAAAAGGTGATAAGGTACTTATGAACCAAAAAATTGGTGAATCCAAAGCTTTTGTGTCTGCGTCAATATATTCAAGTATTTCTGGGACTGTAGTTGACGTAGCACCTAGGCTGCATAGTAATGGAACTATGGTATTGTCTATTATTATTGAAAACGATAATAGCTACGAAGAATCAAATACTATGATTCCTCACAGTGATTATGAAAAACTATCGAAAGATGAGCTAGTAACTATCGTTAAAGAAGCTGGTATTGTAGGAATGGGTGGTGCTGGTTTCCCAACTCATATTAAGCTTACCCCACCTGCTGAAAAGACTATCGATAGCATTATAATAAATGCTTCTGAGTGTGAACCATATTTAACCTGTGATTACAGGTTGATGCTTGAAAAACCAAATGAAATAGTAGGGGGATTAAAAATCATTCTTCAAATGTTCCCTGATGCCACCGGGTATATTGGAGTAGAAGATAATAAGCCTGATGCAATTGAGGCTATGAAAAAAGCTTCAGCAAACATTAATAATATACAAGTTACTCCTTTAATTACAAAGTATCCTCAAGGTGCAGAAAAGCAATTGATTTATTCAATTACTGGTAGAGAAGTACCTTCTGGAAAACTCCCTGCAGATGCTTCCTGCATAGTTCAAAATGTTGGTTCTGCATTTGAGATTTATAACGCTGTAGTAAATGGTAAACCACTTACAGAGCGAGTTTTAACCGTAACTGGAGAAGCAATTAAAGAACCACTGAATTTAAGAGTAAAATTTGGGACTTCTATAGAAGAAGTTATCGAGGCTGCTGGTGGTTTTAAAGAGACACCTGTTAAAGTAATTTCGGGTGGACCTCTAATGGGAACAACTTTAAGTTCATTAAATATCCCAGTAATTAAAGGAACCTCCGGAGTACTTTGTTTAACAAAAGAACAAACTAAATTAGAAGAAGAATCTAGCTGCATAAGATGCGGTAAATGCATGGGCGTTTGTCCTATGAATTTAAACCCTACAAAACTTAATTCTTTAGTTTTAAGAAGTAAATATGATGATTTCGAAAAATATCATGGTATGGATTGTATTGAATGTGGTTGTTGCTCTTATGGATGTCCAGCAAAACGTCATTTAACTCAAACATGTCGTGAAGGTAAACGTACAGTAAATATTAATAGAAGAAAAAAATAGATAGAGGTGACTTATATGTATACAGTATCTTCATCCCCACACATAAAATCAAATGATTCCGTGCAGGGTATAATGAGAGACGTAATAATAGCATTAATACCTGCTACCTTTGCCGGCATATATTTTTTTGGAATGCAAGCATTTTTAGTTACATTGGTATCTGTGCTATCATGTATTGCAGCAGAAGCGCTATGGCAAAAACTTGCTCATAGAAAAAATACAATTGGAGATCTTAGTGCTGTTGTAACTGGTTTATTACTTGCTTTTAATTTGCCAGCTGCAGTCCCACTTTGGCTTCCTGCAATTGGAGGTTTTTTTGCAATAATAATTGTAAAACAATTTTTCGGTGGAATTGGACAAAATATAATAAACCCTGCTTTGGCAGCTAGAGCATTTTTACTTGCTTCTTGGCCAGTTCACATGACTAATTTTACTGTTGATGGTGTTTCGTCTGCTACGGTCCTTGCAATACTTAAAACCGGCGGAGATAAACTTCCTAGTCTAATGAACGTTTTTATTGGTAATGTAGGAGGTTGTATTGGTGAGACTTCTGTACTAGCATTGCTAATTGGCGGAGCTTATCTAATATATAGAAAAGTAATAAGCTGGCATATTCCAGTAGCATATATTGGTAGTGTGTTTATTTTAACTTTTATATTAGGAAGAAGCGGTTTAATGACTGGAAATGCATTATATGAAATTTGCGCTGGAGGTCTAATACTTGGTGCTATTTATATGGCAACCGATTATTCAACTTCTCCAATGACTAAAAAAGGGCAACTTGTTTTTGGCCTTGGATGTGGAATTTTAACTACAATAATACGTTTATATGGTGGTTATGCTGAAGGAGTATCATATGCTATATTAATAATGAGCTTATTTGTTCCGTTCATTGATAAATTTACTGCCCTTCGCGTTTTTGGGGAGGTGAAATAATTGAAAGAGAATATAAAATTAGGATTAATCTTACTTTTAATTACAGGAGTAGCAGGATTGCTACTCGGTGGTGCCTTCGAAATAACTAAAGCACCTATAGCTGCTTCAGTTGAAACTAACAGACAAACCGCTATGAAAGAAATATTACCAAATGCAGATAAGTTTTCAAAAACAGATGTGAAGATTAATGATAAGGTCTTAGAGGTTAATTCTGGACTAAAGGGCAATAAAATATCCGGATATGCTGTAAAAGTTGCACCAAGAGGGTACGCTGCTCCAGTAGAAATCATGGTTGGGATATCAACTGATGGAAAAGTTACTGGAATTAAAATATTATCTCACTCTGAAACACCAGGTCTTGGTGCTAATGCTCCAGAACCTAAATTCTCTGATCAATATAAAAATAAATCTATAAAAGAGAAATTAGAAGTTGTAAAAGTGGTCCCAACAAAAGAAAATCAAATACAAGCTATTACAGGCGCAACTATTACTTCTAAAGCTGTAACACTTGGTGTTAACGATGCTGTTGATTTTTACAACTCTTCATTGAAAGGAGATAAAAAATAATGAGCATATTTTCAGAAAGATTAAAAAACGGTATTGTAACTGAAAATCCAATATTTGTGCAAGTTCTAGCTATGTGCCCTACACTTGCTGTTACCACTAGCGTAGAAAATGGTATAGGTATGGGGCTAGCATCTACTGCAGTATTGATTGGTTCTAACCTTTTCATATCATTATTGAGAAAAGCAATCCCTGATAAGGTTCGTATACCAGCTTATATTACGATAATAGCTGCATTTGTTACACTAATACAGTTTTTATTGGAAGGTTTTGTTCCATCCCTATACGCATCTTTGGGTATTTTTATCCCACTAATAGTTGTTAACTGTGTAATTCTAGGACGTGCTGAAGCTTATGCATCAAAGAATAAAATATTTCCATCAATATTCGACGCAATCGGAATGGGTCTTGGTTTTACCGTAGCATTAGCTATTCTAGGTGCAATAAGAGAATTACTAGGAGCTGGTTCAATATTAGGATTCAAATTATTTGGCTCATCCTTTGAACCTGCTATAATTATGATTTTGGCACCTGGAGCTTTTATTACACTTGGAATTTTAATGGCCCTATTAAATCAAAAATCAATAAATAAAACAAACAAAGTTAATGATAAAATTGCACATTTTCATGAAATTGATCCAGAAACTGGTGAATGTACTGGATGCGGGTCTTGTGCTCATAGTTGCAAAAAATAATTATGCTTAACTTTGTTAAGAAAGGTGGATGAAAATGAAACTTTTTTCAATTTTTATAAGTGCATTTTTAGTAAATAACTTCTTATTAGTTAAATTCCTTGGAGTCTGTTCTTTTCTTGGAGTTTCTAAAAAAACTGAAACTGCAAAAGGCATGGGACTTGCAGTGGTCTTTGTTATGTTCTTAGCCTCATTTATGACATACGGAGTCTATAACTGGATTTTAGTTCCTCTAAATATAACATACTTATCAACACTAGCCTTTGTTCTAGTTATTGCAGCACTAGTGCAATTTGTTGAAATGGTTATTAAAAAAACTCAACCAAGTTTGTATAAAGCACTTGGAATATACCTTCCTCTAATAACAACTAACTGCGCACTTCTTGGTATGGCAGTTATAAATATAGGTGAAAAATATAATCTAATAGAATCCATGGTTAATGCTCTTGGAGCTGCTCTTGGATATATGCTTGCCATTGTACTTCTTTCAGGTCTTAGAGAAAGAATGGAAGAAAATGATAAAATGCCACTAGCATTTAGAGGTCTACCTATTTCACTAGTTACAGCTGGACTCATGGCTATAGCATTTTTAGGCTTTAGTGGTTTAAAATTAGGGGGTATTTAAGTGGATATAAACAATTTAATTTACCCAGTTATAAGCATTGGTGGTCTTGGACTTGTATTTGGAGTAGTGCTTGGGTACGCTAACAAAAAATTCTATGTACCAGTTGATCCTAAAGTACCACTAATTAGGGAAGCATTACCTAGTGCAAATTGCGGTGGTTGTGGATATGCTGGATGTGATGCTTATGCTGCAGCTGTAGCCTCAGGAGATGCATCCCTAACTTTATGCACAGTAGGCGGAAGTTCAACTGCTGAGAAAATCGGAGAAATAATGGGCGTATCAGTTGAAACTGAAAGTCCTCAAGTTGCCTTTGTTAAATGTAAAGGTACCTGCACGGTTTCTAAAGAAAAATATGAATATGACGGAATTAAAGATTGTCGCCAAGCAGTTATTGCTCCTGGTGGTGGCCCTAAAGCTTGCTCTGATGGTTGTTTAGGTTTTGCAAGTTGTGTAAGAGCTTGCGAATTTAATGCCCTTCACGTCATAAATGGCGTAGCTGTAGTATATAAGGATAATTGCGTAGCATGCGGTGCCTGCATTGAAGTATGTCCTAAGGATTTAATAGAGTTAGTTCCAGCTAATCAAGAAGTACTTATTGAATGTAACTCAAAATCAAAGGGTAAAGCAGTAAAAGATAATTGTGAAGTTGGATGTATTGCATGTCAGATGTGTGTAAAAGTTTGTCCATCCCAGGCGATTACTATGGTTAATAACTTAGCAGTAATAGACTTTGAGAAATGTACACAATGTGGCCTATGTGCTACTAAATGTCCTACAAAGGCTATTAAACCTTTAAACTCTAACAAAGATGTTGTTAAGCCTGTAAAAGTTACTGATGAGGCTATTAAAATTCCTGTTGAAAAACCAATCGAAGTAGATAGTCAATAGTCAATAAGAAAAGATACTAATATTTCAATCTTAGTATCTTTTCTTATTTTTTGTTTAATTTACTTCCCTTGTTTCCATTCGAGCTATGACCTCCCTTAATCTAGATTTTATGAAGAAAGCAAATTAATAAAATTAACTGCACATTATGCTCATTCTCTAATGTCAATGAGGGAACTTCTATAAATTATTATTCAATAAAAATGTTCCTAATATATGAACAAACTCATTGGGTCTCTCTTTTTGAGCCCAATGTTTACATCCTTTCATTATATGTAACTGACTATTCTTAATGACCTTACTTGCGGCTATTGCTGATTTTACCGGAACACCAGAATCTTTTTCTCCGTTAACCATTAAAACTGGCATTGTTAGTTCACTTAAGTGGGATGTCAAATCTGTAGTCATTTTTTTCTTGCCTAACTCATACCGTTGGAAAGACTCAAAAGATTTATTGCAATTAGGATCATTAATAAGATTATATATAGCAGTAACTAATTCATCGGAAACTTTCTTCTTATCTCCAATCAAGGATGACTCTATACTCCATCTTACTAATTTCCTGCTTTTTCCCAACCATTCATATGATTTCGCATTAAGCCATGAATTAACATACCATCTGCAAATTGTATGAAAAGGCATTCTTTCATATAACCCCACTGTCCCTATCAAAATAAGTTTATCCACCATTTGAGAAAATTCCAAGGAAAATTGTATGCTAATTCCTCCTCCCATAGATAATCCTACCAAGTGAGTTTTTTCTATATTCAGTTGCTGAAGTATATCATGTAAAAACTCCACATACATGGGAATAGAATACTCAATATCTGGCTTATCACTTGCACCATAACCAATTAAATCTATTGCATAAATATCATATTGATTTCCCATTAATTCAATTACTTCTTTCCATGACATAAGAGCATTATCTACTCCTCCACCATGTAAAAAAACTATTTTTTCATTTGTTTCTCCTTGCTTGTGATAAACAGTTATTGTATAAGACCGATATGTTACTTTAATTTTTTTCATTTCAAGCACTTTCCTTTATCAATATTATTATATATAAAAGCCTTGTTTCAATATTTCCATATAGGCATCTTTTAGAATTTTCTGATTAATTGTTTTTATTTCCTCTTTAACTGCACTATCTGTTTCATAATACGCTCGCAAAGCAAAGTCAAAAATATGAGGGTATTCTATCATTGTGCATACTCTTGCTTCCACTATTTTTGCATTTCTTCTTTTAAGGTATTAAAACTCTCACTCATTGTAGCCCTCCATTCTGACACCAATGTGGTCATATTATAACTTAATTATAGTTAATTGACTCAAATTTACAACCCTATTCAAATAAAAAAACAGAGAATACCCAAATCACAGTATATTCTCTGTTTTACCTTCACTATTTATTTAATTGACTTAATCTACCTTCTAATAATGTTCTAACTCTACCATTGGATAGGCTCCTGTAATGAATTACTCCCACACCACACCATCCTGTTGGAAAACGATGCTCAATAAATTCATCAGCTCTTTTATACATGTTTTGTTCCATAATCATAGCTTTAACCCCTCTAGCCCCGTAGGGGCTCATCCATAAAAGTATAAGATTTCTCAGGAGTGACTTGCAATAAGAAGCGCAGAAACATTAGAATTTCTTAATGGAATTTCCCGTTTCAAGATCTTATTGCAAGGCACGCAAGAGAAATTTCATACTTTTATATTTGTGGTAATATTTTTTCTAATCTACTTTTTAGTATACTGGCTAAAATTCCAATAAAATACCCTGTAACAATAGCTGCAATTAAAAGTACCGGTAAATATACATATATTCTTAAATCATTAATTATGAATGCAGCTACCAGTAGCTGGCCTACATTATGAAAAACAGCTCCGCAAACACTAATTGTGGATATACTTAAAGAATTCTTAAAATATTTGTATAGTAATATCATTACTATATTACTTAGCACTCCACCCGCAATGCTAAACATAAAAGCTGACATACTTCCTCCAAAAATAGAACCTAATATGGTTCTTAAAATCATTATTAAAAATGCTTCTTTCCACCCAAGTAAAATTAATGCAACTAAGGATATGGAATTGGCAAGTCCTAATTTTATTCCCGGAAATAGCACAGGAATTTGGCCCTCAATTAAATAAATAACCAAAGCCATCGCCACTAGCATACTAAGTAAAACCATTTTTTTGGTCTTTTTCATATTTCCACCCACATTTTTCAATTTTAGAATGTCCCACCATCAATTCCTTTATCTTTCTTCCCCTGAATATTGATTATAAGTTTATAGGGTAAACATACAAGCATCTCTCCAGGCTGCGATATCCATCCACTTTTAACACATTCTTTATGTGGACAATCAGCAGATATTATACTAATACTATTATGTTTAACTTCTATGGTGTTGTAGTGCCCATTATCTGTTTTGATAGTAAACTCTTCAGGCTCCACTACCTTACCTAAATCAATAGTTCTAATTACTGTTCCTGAGCGTTTAATAACTGCAATTTTTTCTGTCCCCTTACTCAAGGTCTTATATATTGAAGACGCACCTAATGTTATTATCACAACAACTAAGAGTATTATTCCAACTATCTTATCGCCCTTTTTCATAAGTAAACTCCTTATTTGTTAGATCAAAACTACCCTTTAGCCCTTCGGTAACGTATATTTTTTTATCACTTGTTATAAAAATAGCCTCTACACCTTTAATAGACTCTATTAATTTAAGTCCCTTATCAAGTCCCAGGATGTACGTACTTGTAGATAGTGCATCTCCATCAATTGACTTATCCGATACTATTGTTGTACTTATAAGACCTTTCTCTGCTGGGTATCCATTTTTAGGATCAAATATATGATGGTATCTTATGCCGTCCTTAATAAAAAATCTTTCATAGTTGCCTGATGTAACTATTGATTTATCACTGACACTAATTGTCCCTAAATATTCTCCACGTGTACTTAATGGATTCTGCACTCCAATATTCCAGTTAGTTCCATCTGGTTTATTTCCTAAAGCATAAACATTACCACCTAAATTTATAATAGCACTGCTAATTTTATTTTTTAATAAAACCTTCTTTACTTCATCGGCAGTATAACCCTTGGCTATAGCACCTAGATCTATAGCTTGATTTGTCCGACCTAGCTTTATCGTAGAATTTTTCTTATCTAAAATAATATTCTTATAATCTACAAGCTTCAATTTTTCATTAATTTCCGTCTTCGAAGGAACCCTTTCCTTATCAGTTCCAATACCCCACAGCTTTACAATTGGCTCTATAGTTGCATCTAGAGCCCCTCCAGTTAAATTACTGTATTTGATAGATTTTTCTATAACTGAATATGTATCTGCACTAAGTTTTTCACCTGAAACTCCAGCTTTAGCATTTAACTTACTAACTTCAGAAGTTTCGATATTAACAGACATTTTTTTTTCTATTTGACTTACTCTTTTTACTGCTTCTTCTGTCGCCTTTTCTGCATTTTTACCATAGACTTTAAATTGAATAACTGTACCCATCAAATATGTCTCTTTCTCAACAGGTTTAGCATTGCTTGTGCAAGATACTAAAAACGTTGAAAAAATCAATAATAAAAGTATATACCATGTTTTACGTGAACTTCTCATGTTGCCCCACCACCTCTACCTTGCATTTAAATACATTATACCATATATATAAGAACATAAAAATAAAGGTACAGAACTAAAATTCTGCACCCACTTTTCACAGCAATTAGCTTATTAAACTTTAATAAGCTCTCTGATCCCCATTTAAAATGTTTTCAATTTCTACAGCTATTTCACGCCCTTTTTTATAAGAGTTGAGTCTATCTTGTGGTATTGAGTTTTTATATTTGTCCTCACCAGAAAGAAAATCTACAATTCCCTTTTTTGCACTTGGCACATCTCCAACGTGATTTATTCCATTAACCTCTCTTATTTTTGAATAATCCATGAATATCCCTCCTTGTATATATATCTTGTAGACACTTAGTAGTTGTTTATACTACAACATCTTTAATGTTATAATTATATACTTCCCAAATAATAATTTTTAATGTACTACAATAATCCTTGCGATCAATAAAAATTTGTAATTAACTATTCATCTTTAACATTCTTTATCATATACTAATTTATACTTCTTTATTATTCCCAAAACTATTTGTCAAAGATGACATCTTTTAATGCTATGAAACATTATAGTTATAAAAAACTATTGCATGATTGCTATTGATTTTACAAAAATGTACAAATTGCATATAGGAAAAACATATGTTATACTAATTTAAAATTTACAATATTTAAGTATTTTTTAAATTGTCAATTTTATGTATATAATGTAATAATTTCTAGGGGGGACTTATGGAAATCTACCTAAAAGATACTTTAAGAAAAAATATGCTATATAAAAGAAAAAACATGAAAATACAGGAAGTAAATACTTTAAGTACTAAAATTACAGAGATAATTATGAAATTACCACAATTTATAAATAGCAAAAATATCATGTTGTACCTAAGTTTCAATAAAGAGGTGGATACATATCCTCTTGCTACTTGGTGTTTGGATAATGGTAAAACGTTAATTGCACCATATTGTATACAAGTCGCAAAAAAAATAATACCTTTTAAAATAAATAATCTTACTAGCGATCTTACTAAATCTACTTTCGGTGTTATGGAGCCAAAACATAATATATTAGAAAAAGCTAATATCGAGGATATAGATTTAATCATAGTTCCCGGTGTAGTCTTTGATAAGCATTGTAATAGAATAGGTTTTGGTGCTGGTTATTATGATAGATTTTTACCCCAAAAGGCAAAAAATATTCCTACTATAGGCATAGCCTATGACTATCAAATAATTGATAAAATCCCCACAGATGTTTATGATGTGCCTTTAGATTTCATAATCACTGAAAAAAGAATAGTTTATCCTAAATAACTTATTTTTAAGATTTTTTATAATTGATATATTACAAAAATACAATATTTGATAATAATATTGGAGGTGAACCCCTTTGAAAAAAAGAATAGCCGCTTTCTTTGATATTGATGGTACCCTCTATAGAGAAGGGTTGATAACAGAGGTATTTAAAAAATTAATCAAAAGCGAATTAATAGAAAATGATAGATGGTACAAAGAAGTAAAACCCTTTTATGTTAAATGGGATAAGCGAATAGGAAATTATGATAATTATTTACTTAAGATGGCTGATATCTATTCCGAAGCCATAATTGGACTTCATAAGTGTCAAATTGATTTTATTGCAAAGCAAATTGTAAAGCAAAAGGGAGATAGAGTTTATACTTACACCAGAGATAGAATTGTATGGCATAAGAGTCAGGGTCACATAATTATCACCATATCAGGTAGCCCCATTGAACTTGTACGCGAAATGTCTATAAAATACGGCTTTGATGATTATATAGGGACAAAATATATATTGGATGAAAATAATATTTACACTGGTGAAATTATTCCTATGTGGGATAGTGTTAGCAAGAAAAATGCAATAGAAAATTTTGTAATTAAGTATAATATTGATTTGAATCAAAGTTATGCTTATGGAGATACTTCCGGAGATTATACCATGTTACAGTTAATTAGTCACCCTACAGCAATAAATCCTACTAAAGAACTACTACTAAATATTCTAGACGATGATGAATTAAAAGAAAAAATAAATATAATCCTTGAAAGAAAAGATGTGGTTTATAGGTTACGACCAGAGCATATTGAAATATAATATTTTTCTTTATTCTTGTTTTTTATATATAATATACTTTATTTCGCTATAAAACTACTATATAATAATAATATTATTATATAGTAGTTTTTTTCTGGATTGCTATAACATATTTTGTTATGAAAGGAGTTATTCAATGGTAAAAGATTTATTTATTAACGGTACGATACTAATTTCCTTTATCTTTATATTTAGCCAAACATTTAAAAAGAATTTTTTGAACCTATCAGTCTCATATAAATATAAATTTTTCTTCGGATTATCGCAAGGAATACTAGGAATTATTTTAATGTTATTCACTATCCAAATTACCCCTAAAGTTATTATGGATTTCCGTCATATTCCAATAGTATTGGCCGCTCTTTATGGTGGTGGATTTGCCTCAATTGTTGCTGGAGTCACAGTTGCGATATTTAGAATAATCTATTTCGGTCTTAGCACCCCCGCCATATTGGCCTCTATTAACATGTTTAATGTTGCTGTTGCTTGTGCTCTTATATCAAAGTTAAGTCTAAAACAATTTAAAAAGTGGACTTATATGAACTTTATAAGCTCCCTAATTATTACTAGTACATTTATATTAATTGTTAAAGATTCAATATTACTTAGGAATACCCTTATTTATTTTTGGTTAGCGTCGTCCGTTCTTGGAACTCTATCTTATTATATTGCAAATTACATGAATACCTCAATTAAATTACTTAATAGATTAGAGCAGGAGTCAACCATTGATTTTCTTACTGGTTTAAATAATGTTAGACAATACGATAATGCACTAAACCAGTCTTTTGTAAATGTTAAAAATAAAAATGAACATTTATCTATTCTAATTATAGATATAGATTTTTTTAAAAAAGTAAATGATACCTATGGCCATTTAGCTGGCGATACCGTTTTACAACAATTAGGAATTTTATTATCAACATCTTCTAGAAGTTTTGATATTGTATCTAGAATTGGTGGAGAAGAATTTTCTGTTATTTTACCTGATTGTCCTAGCCCGCAAGCCATAGAAGTTGCAGAACGCTTAAGAGTAGCTGTAGAAATTTATGAATTTATTCTACCAGATGAAATTAAAATCAATATTTGTATTTCTATCGGCGCTGCAACTTACCCCGATAACGTGTCTGATTTGAGCGATCTTGTCAAACAAGCCGATAATGCGTTATATTCTGCTAAACATTCTGGTAGAAATAAAGTATGTCACCCTTAATAATTTATTTTTTATTTAAGAATCTTTTTTTTGATATCACTAAATAAACAATCCATATCATTACAAAAATTCCAACTGTTATATTTGTTATGATATCTTTTAATAAGGGTATCCCTTGTCCAAGAAAAGTACCAACTAGGATTATTCCTCCAACTGAAATTAACATAATCTTATTTAATTTTATATATTCATCCAAATTCTCGCCCTTATAATTTCTTCCCTGTTTCTTCTCAAAATTCAATCCAGAAACAACAGCAGATGCACCCATCATAATAAATATAATAGTAAACACACTATCACCCAGTCCCATTGCTAACCCCTCCTTGTACTCTTACCTTTTAGTATATCATAAATATACATTAAGTTAAAAATAGTTTAGGGGTGTATAACAATTAATAATTGTTATACACCCCTAATGAACAACACCATAATGTTGATTAAAATATTTTTCTCCTAAATTTCTTTTAATAAGTTTGCCATTTCTATTGCTGTTACTGCAGCATCATATCCTTTATTGCCTGCTTTAGTCCCTGCCCTTTCTATAGCCTGCTCAATGTTCTCAGTAGTAAGAATACCAAAAATGACTGGAACTCCTGTTTCCAGTGAAACCGACGCAATTCCTTTAGTAACCTCACCAGATACATATTCATAATGTGATGTAGCGCCTCTTATTACTGCTCCTAAACATAGTACACCATCATATTTTCCTGATTTCGCCATCTTTTTTGCAACTAAAGGTATCTCAAATGCGCCAGGAACCCACGCAATTTCAACATTTTCTTCTTCAACACCGTGACGTTTTAAGCCATCTAATGCTCCTGATAATAATTTTCCACCTATAAACTCATTAAATCTTGCTACTATAATCCCAAATTTTAATCCTTCTGCTATTAATTTACCCTCATATATTTTCATGTCAAATCCTCCTATTAATTTTATTTGTTTGAAACTTTGTAAATCTTTTTAATGATACTAATCTATTATTTCTTTAAACTTGTATTAATATATTTATTTAACATCTAACAGATGACCCATTTTTTCCTTTTTAGTCTGCAAATAAAACTTATCTTTTTCATTATGGTTCATTATTATTGGCACTCTTTGAACTATATCAATACCGTATTCTGAAATTCCTGTTATCTTTTTAGGATTATTAGTCATTAGCCTTATCTTTGTAGCACCTAAGAGTTCTAATATCTGTGCTCCTATGCCATAATCTCTCATATCTACTGGGAACCCTAAAGCTAAATTTGCTTCTGCGGTATCCATTCCTTTATCTTGAAGATTATATGCCTTTAACTTATTAATTAACCCTATTCCTCGACCTTCTTGTCTCATGTAAAGCATAATGCCACTGTCTTCCTTCTCTATGGCCCTCATGGCTGCATCATATTGTTCTCCACAATCACATCTCATAGATCCTAGTGCATCTCCAGTAAGACATTCTGAGTGTACTCTTACAAGGACAGATTCACTTTTTCTTACATCCCCTTTAACCAATGCTACATGATGCTCTCCATTTACCTTGTTTACAAAACCATAAATAGTAAATTCTCCGTATCTAGTTGGCATTTTTGCTTCTGTCACCATTTCTACAAGGCATTCAGTTTTTCTTCTGTAAGCAATTAAATCTACTATAGTAATCATCTTTAAATCATGTTTTTTTACATATTCTATAAGCTCTGGCACCCTAGCCATTGATCCATCATCATTCATAATTTCACAAATTACACCTGCGGGATATAATCCCGCCATTCTTGCTAAATCCACTGCAGCTTCTGTATGACCGCCCCTTTTTAATACACCACCGTCTCTTGCAGCTAGTGGAAATACGTGACCTGGTCTATTAAAATCTTTAGATGTCGCATCCGGATCCAAAACCTTTAAAATAGTAGTTGCTCTTTCTGCCGCAGATATTCCAGTAGTTGTAGTTACAGCATCAATAGAAACACTAAATGCTGTTCCGTGTACATCCGTATTGTTTACAACCATTTGATTTATATTTAATTCATCTAATCTTTCTTTAACTATAGGCATACATATAAGTCCACGTGCATATTTTGCCATAAAATTTATATTTTCCTGACTAGCTTTCTCCGCAGCTATTATTATATCTCCTTCATTTTCTCTGTCTTCGTCATCTACAACAACAACCATTTTACCATTTTTAATATCTTCTAAAGCTTCTTCAATACCACTGAATTTATACATTTTGCCACCCCTTAATCATCACTCTGGTGATGTAATATTATTTATTACGTCTATGCTCATAACTATTTATTAAAATCCATTTTCCTCAAGAAAACTCATACTAATTGTTTTTTTTTCTTTTGGATCATTACCATATATAAGCAATTTTTCAACATACTTTGCCATCATATCACTTTCAAGGTTAACTACATCCCCTACTTTCTTAGTTACCAATGTCGTTTCGCCCTTTGTATGAGGTATAATTGATACTTTAAAAATATTCTCATTAACATATGCCACCGTTAAACTAATTCCATCAATTGCTATTGAGCCTTTATTAACAATATACTTTAATATATCCTTTGAAGTTTCAACAGACACCCAAGTAGCATTATCTTCAATGCACAATTCAACAATAGTTCCTATTCCATCAATATGCCCACTTACTATATGGCCACCTAATCTATCACTAACCCTAAGTGCCCTTTCTAAATTAACATAGGATCCAGGTTTTAATTTACCTAAATTACTACTCCGAATAGTCTCTGCCATTACATCTACACTAAAGCTATTTTTGTCAAATGTTGTTACAGTAAGACAGACTCCATTGGTACTAATACTATCACCAAGCGCTACTCCACGCATAATCTTTGCAGCAGATATAGTAATTCTAGCTGACTTAGCGCCTTTAGCTATAGACTTTATCTCTCCAATTTCCTCAATTAAACCCGTAAACATCTATTCACCTCCTTTACAAATGATTTATTTTAGTACTTACAATTAATTATTTAGACTTTTTTACATACCCTTCTATCATAATGTCTTCGTCAAACCTAACAACTTCAGTATCCGTAAGCATAATAGAATCCTTCACATAATTAATTCCCATGCCTCCTACTGGAGTTTTACCAGATGTACCCCCAAATATTTTTGGAGAAATAAATGTTATAACTTTATCAACAATACCTCTCTCTAATGCGGAATAATTTATTGTGCTTCCTCCCTCAAGAAGAATACTATCTATTCCCATATCACCTAGTTCTCCCATTAGATAGTTTAAATCTACCCATTTATTCACACTTGGAGTCACAATAACTTGGGCACCCATTTTCTTTATATCTTCGATTTTAGCGTCACTTGCAAGTTTTGTTGTAGCTAAAATAGTTTTTGTTTTTTCATCGCATTTCAATACCTTAGACTCTAGAGGTATTTTTGCTTCGCTGTCTAGAATTATTCTTATGGGGTTTTTGCTAATCAACCCTTCTCTTCTTGTAGTAAGTTCGGGATCATCACTTAAAACCGTCCCAATTCCCACCATAATTCCAGTTACCATATTCCTTAATTCATGCACATATGCTCTAGATTTTTCATTACTTATCCACTTAGAATCCCCAGTAGAAGTTGCTATTTTCCCATCTATTGTCATAGCAGTTTTCATAATGCAAAATGGTTTTTTCTCAGTTATATATTTTATGAATATTTCATTTGTTTTTCTTATTTTACTTTCAATTACACCTGTAGTAACCTCTATGCCGGCTTTTCTAAGAATTCCTATACCTTTCCCTGCCACTAATGGATTAGGGTCTATCATCCCAACTACTACTTTAGATATCTTATTTTTAACTATAGCCTCAGCACAAGGAGGTGTTTTACCATAGTGTGCACAAGGTTCCAAAGTTACATACATTGTTGCACCTTCTACATCGCAAGCAGCATTTGCAAAAGCGTTGACTTCCGCATGTGGGCCACCAAAATATTCATGGTATCCTTCGCCGATAATTTTATTATCTTTTACAATAACAGCACCAACTAATGGATTAGGATTTACGAAACCCACTGCTTTTTTAGATAATTCAAGTGCTCTTTCCATGTAATAATTGTCCAATTTATCACCCCTAACTTCGTAATTTTGTTGTCAATTTTCCTTAGTATTACTTTGCTTAGCAAACGTAATTTAGGTAAAATAAAATCATATAAAATAATAAAAGCCCTGAAAACAATGTTTTCAGGGCTTAATAAGCTAACTATATACTTAGTTCATCACCTACGGCGCCATTAAATCATCACCTAGGATTCTGTTTACTAAATACATGAACGCTCAAAATATAAAAGCATTACATTAACTATTTTACATAATTAATAAATGAAAATCTCCTATACTTATCACTATTATTCTCCTTCTCTCATCCAGACTTTACTGTCGGTTCTGGAATTAAACCAGATCTACCTTTCGGCTCGCGGACTATACCGCCGATTGGGAATTTCACCCTACCCTGAAGGATTTATTTAATTTTCAACATAAGATTAACACTTTGTTATTTTATTGTCAAGTAAGTTTTTAACATATAATTTTTACGGGCTTTATAATTATTTAATCCTAGATATATATAATTATTTTTGATTTTTACTTTACAAAGTTAATACGATAAATTAAAATTACACTTGTAGGTACTATAAAGGGGTGTTCAATATGAAAAATAAATTTAAATTACTAATGGTTGCAATGATTGCTTCAGTCATTTTAGCTGGCTGTGGTAGCAAAACCGCAAAAGATAATTCTTTAAACGATATAAAAAATAAAAAAGAACTAATAGTTGGTCTTGATGATAATTTCCCACCAATGGGATTTAGAGATAAAAGTGGTGAAATTGTAGGTTTTGATATTGATATGGCAAAAGAAGTAGGAAAGAGATTGGGCGTTAAAGTAACCTTTAAACCAGTAGAGTGGGACGGTATTATATTGAGTTTAAATAACAAAGATATTGATGTTATATGGAATGGATTATCAATAACAGATAAAAGGAAAAAACAAATAGGTTTTTCTAAAGTATACCTTCAAAATAAGCAAATAATTATTGTAAACAGCAAGTCGAATATATCTAAAAAAAGTGCTTTAAATGGTAAAATTGTAGGACTACAATTAGGTAGTAGCAGTGAAATAGCTCTTGCTAAAGATTCATTGCTTACTAAGTCACTAAAACAAGTCAAGAAATATTCAAATAATACGGAAGCCTTATTAGATTTAAATGCTAGACGTATTGATGCTATTATAATAGATGAGGTAGTTGGAAGATACTATGTTAGTAAAAAACCTGGTGATTATAAAGTACTTGATGAAAATCTAGGTATAGAAGATTATGGAGTAGGTTTAAGAAAAAATGATACTAGTCTTATTACCGAAATAGATAAGCTACTCCAAGAAATAAAAAGTGACGGAACATCAAATACTATATCAAAAAAATGGTTTGGTAAGGATATAATCTATAAATAATAAGTAACTACTCAAACATTTCTTTTAAGAAATGTTTGAGTAGTTACTATAACGATTATGAATTTTTTTTAAAGGAGTGTTATTTTTGGCTAATTTTATAGATAGTACCGCATATATTTTACAAGGAAGCATATTTACAATAGAGTTATATATCGCAACAATTGTTTTCAGCATACCTCTCGGGATAATAGGTGCACTTATTAAAGTTTCAAGTTTTAAAATACTTAATAAAATTGTAGATATTTATACTTGGCTTTTTCGCGGAACACCTTTACTTCTTCAACTTTTTTTCACATATTTTGGACTACCTATTATCGGCATTAGGTTTTCTCCTTTTACTGCCGCAGTTCTTACCTTTTCTTTAAATTATGGAGCTTATTTTACAGAAATATTTAGATCAGGTATTCAATCTATAGATAAAGGTCAATATGAGGCCTCCAAAGTGTTAGGCATGAGTTATAGACAAACTATGTCAAAAATAATATTACCTCAGGCTTTTAAAAGAATAATTCCTCCCACTTGTAATGAGGGAATTACTCTAATTAAAGATACAGCTTTAGTAGCTGCAATCGGGTTACAAGATATCCTTCGCGCTGCTAGAGAAATCGTAACTAGAGATTTCACAATCACTCCTTTTTTTATTGCCGCAATAATATATTTATTATTTACTTCACTTATTGTTATGGCATTTAGAAAACTCGAAAAAAAATATTCAGTCTACGAGTAAATATAATTATGTCAAATAAAGGATGGTGCTACAATGAATTTACTCAAGATATGTAAAATAAATAAAAGTTATGATAAAAATCAGGTTTTAAAGAACGTATCTTTTAATTTAAATAAAGGCGAAGTAATATCAATTATTGGTCCTTCTGGCTCTGGTAAAAGTACTCTTCTTAGATGCATAAGTGGACTTGAGCATATGGATAGTGGTCTCATTGAATTTAATGGAACTACTATTGCGGAGGCTAAAAAGAAATTTAATAACATAGAAACCATTAATGCTTATAAGAAAATAGGCATGGTTTTTCAGAATTTTAATTTATTTCCGCATAAAACTGTTCTAGAAAATATAATCGGAGCTCCTATTATCGTTAATAAAATATCTAAAAAAGATGCAATAGACATTGCAACAAAATTGCTGATCAAAGTAGATCTGCTCGATAAAATCAATTCTTATCCTTGTACATTATCCGGTGGACAAAAGCAAAGAATTGCAATTGCCAGGTGCCTTGCAATGAATCCTGAATTAATTTTATTTGATGAACCAACTTCTGCATTAGACCCTAGACTTGTAAACGAAGTACTAAAAGTAATTAGGGACCTTGCAGACGATAAAATCTCACTATTAGTAGTTACTCATGAGATGCAATTTGCAAAAGAAATATCAGATAAAATTATTTTTATGGAAAATGGGGGGATATTAGAGAACTCCACTCCAGAATTACTGTTTTCTAATCCTGAACATGCTCGAATTAAACAATTTTTAAATTTAACTTAAAATAAAAAATTCTTGTAAATTGTCTGATTTATTAAATTTCTAGGAAGGGATTATCCATATGCTAAGATGGATAATCCCTTCTATTTTTATATAATAATTATATTTCATATAAAAGGTCTTTAGATTTTCTTAAATTCTTAATTTTCTAAAAATTTACACATAAATAACATACTAGTAACATGTTATTAACACTAGCCACTTAAAATTGAATTATACAGAATGTTGCATTAAATAAAAATATATTAAAAAACAGGGGGATAAATATGAAATTTTCAAATAAGTCATTAAGTTTTATTATTTCACTCATTATCATTTCAAGCCCAATTATTCCGTTAAATTCAATTGTATTTGCAGCAAGTAGCACAACACCTGTAGTAGATACGACTGCTCCAAAAGGTACTGTCACTAAATTAATGGTAACATTTAATGGAAATTCAACTAAATCAAAGGGATTTACTTGGTATACTTCCAGGTTATCTGTTAAGAGTGACTTGCAAGTAGTTGAAAAAACCTCAAACGCTTCTAATTTTGATAAATGCGACAAATTTATTGGCACAAGTGCTGTTCCAAGTAATAATACAGCAGCTAATCCGCCAGCTGGAACAACTACAGCAAAATTAGAATTTCTACATAAAGCAGAAGCTACTGGATTAAAACCCAACACAACTTATTATTATCGTGTTGGAGATGCTTCACTAGGTCTTTGGTCTACCGTAGGGACATTCCAAACAGCTTCAACCAATGGTGCTTTTTCATTTATTGATCTAGCAGATCCACAGGCTAAGGACATGGATGAAGCAACACTCGCGGCCTCAACATTTAAAACAGCTCTTGCTACTGTTCCAGATTCCAAGTTCATATCAGTTAACGGTGATTTAGTTGATGATGGAAGTGTAGAATATGAATGGGATTGGCTCTTTAATAACATAGGACAACCTTTCCGTAACACAACAATTGCTCCAATAGCTGGAAACCATGAAAACAAATCTAGTTCTTTTGTAGATCATTTTAATCTTACTCCAGCAACAGGTTCTGATACGACTACCGGAGTTTATTATTCTTACGATTACTCCAATGCACACTTTATCATGCTTAATAATAATGAAAATACTTCAGTAAATGATCTTTCCCAGGCTCAAATTGACTGGATGAAAGCGGATGTTGCAAAAGCTCGTGCTAATGGATCAAAATGGATTATTGTTAATATGCACAAAGGACCTTATTCTACATCAAATCATGCCACCGATAGTGATATTAATGGCCCAGCGGGATCTAGAAATACGGTTGCTCCTGTTATGGCAAAGCTCGGTATAGACTTAGTTCTTCAAGGTCATGACCATGTTTATGCTCGTTCCAAACCAATAAAAGCAGATAATACGGCAGCAACAGAAGACTTAATCACTGAAAGCTTTAACGGCAAAGAAATAAAATATCAAGTAAATCCAAATGGTACTACTTATTTAATTCCTGCAACAGCTGGCCCAAAGGTTTATTATAAAAATACCAAAACAACACTGTTGCCTTTGAATTATTATGCTCTCTTTGATGTTGCAGATGAAAGCCATGCTGCTATTTATGGAGCAGATCCAACTGACGCAACTAGACCAGCACGTGGCAATATACAAAACTTCGAAAGTGTTACAATAAATAACGATAAGCTTTCTGTTATTTCTTACGAAATAGACCAAAACAAGAAAGATATAACGGGCGTTGCACAACCATACATTATTGATACCTTCGGTATTGTAAAACCAGTAAAACCAGTAAAGCCATCCACACCTGTGGTAGTATACAAAAATCAGTATGGGATAACAACATCAAGTAATGTAAGTATAAGAACTGGAGCAGGCACAGACTATTCGGTGCAAGGAAGTCTCAGTAATGGAACTAAGGTTAATATTCTCGGAACTGCAGGTTCTTTTTATAAGATAAGTTACAGCGGTAAAACTGGGTTTATTAGTAATCAGTATGTAAAAATAACTGCTAAACCAGTTACTATAGTAACACCAAAAACAATATACAAAAATCAGTATGGCGTAGCAACTGGAGATGGTATAAGTATAAGAACTGGTGCAGGACCTCAATATTCTTGGCAAGGAAGTTTTAAACTTGGGACTAAAATTAACATCCTCGGAACAGCAGGTTCTTTTTACAAAGTAAGCTATAATGGGATAACTGGCTATGTAAGTAATCAGTATGTAAAAATAACTGCTAAACCAGTTGCTGTAGTAACACCAAAAACAATATACAAAAACCAGTTTGGCATCGCAACTGGAGACGGTATAAGTATAAGAACTGGTGCAGGACCTCAATATTCTTGGCAGGGAAGTTTTAAACTTGGGACTAAAATTAACATCCTTGGAACAGCAGGTTCTTTTTACAAAGTAAGCTATAATGGGATAACTGGCTATGTAAGTAATCAGTATGTAAAAATAACTGTTAAATAGATGTAAATATTTAGTATGAAACTATTCAACATAATAAGGCCACATTCCTTTTAAAATAATTTAAAGGAATGTGGCCTTATTAATACTTTTCTTTTTTTCTGAAGACAACTAGCATATATCTATATTCTTTTCAGTGATTAGTTTATCTACATTAATATAGTTTAATAGTATATACATAATCAAGACAATTACAATCAAAAATGTAATTATAAAATACAATTAGTTTCTTACAATTATATTATCAAAGAATATAATTGTATCTTTTAGTCTCATCTTTTGATATAATATGGTTGTTACTTATAAATTATTGGCATTTTATGTATTTTATTTCAAAAAATATTTAAAACCATACCAATATTTAATATAATGCAGAAAGGATGATTATATTAATATGCCTTATTACTTAGGATGGGATCAATTTTTTATTGTTGTTTCAAAATCTTCAGACCCTACTTTTCAAATTTTAATAACCTTACTAGTTTTTATTATATTGTATCTAATGAATAATAAATTAGAAGCCATTTGTGGTGTATTCAATATCGGCATTACTGGATTTACCAACTTAGTACTTAAAAACACAGTAAAAAGATATAGACCCATTGGAATAAGACTAGTTGAAGATCATGGATATAGTTTCCCTAGCGGTCATTCTTCTATTTCTACAGCTATTGGTATTGTTCTAATTTACTTTATCATTAAGCGAATAAAGAATAAAAAGATTGCGTACCTAATAAGTGGTCTTATACTTGCATATCTGATTTTAGTTGGGATTAGTAGAGTTTATGTTGGTTCTCACTATATAACAGATGTTCTTGGTGGATGGTTTATCGCTGTAATATGGTCTTTTCTTTCCATATCCGCCTATAAGTTTTGTAAAATCAGAGGCGTGGATAAATACTTAGACAAATATTTTACTATTAGACTTCATTTTTCAAAAGATAAATCAAAATCTATGTAAAACAAATAAATTATATAAACAAATAAAATACCTAGGTAAATTAAATTTACCTAGGTATTTTATTTATTATACATATCAATAATTTAAATTTAATACTAATTATGAATATTAGTATTATTTATCTAATCCCTTAGCTATAATTTCTTTCATTTCTGTTTTTATATGCTCTGCTCTTGTTCCAAATATTGCTTGTATACTGTCACCCACCTCAAGCACACCAGCAGCTCCTAATTTCTTAAGTTCCGCTTTATCTACATTTTTAGCATTGACAACACTTACACGTAAGCGGGTAATACAAGCATCTAAATTTGTAATATTTTCTTTTCCACCTAATGCTATTAATACTGCTATTGCGTGTTCTTGACCACTAAGATTGGTTTTTGCAATATTTGAGTCTTCCTTCTCCACTTCACGACCTGGAGTTTTAAGATTCCATTTCCTTATAGCAAAACGGAATCCGAAGTAATAAAGTGCTGAAAATACTAGGCCTACAGGTATTACTACCCACCAATCTGTTCTATTTGGAATTACGCCAAATAGTAAGTAATCTATAAGTCCACCTGAGAATGTCATTCCTATTTTAACATTTAAAAGTTGCATTGTCATAAAAGATAATCCTGCAAATACGCAGTGAATTCCGAACAATACTGGTGCTACAAATAAGAATGAGAATTCAATTGGTTCTGTAATACCTGTTAAGAAAGAAGTCAAAGCTGCAGATCCCATAATGCCAGCTACTAAAAGCTTCTTTTCAGGTTTTGCTTCATGAATTATTGCAAGTGCTGCTGCTGGAAGACCAAACATCATAAATGGGAATTTACCAGTCATAAATGTACCTGCTGTAATTGGTACACCATCTTTTAACTGAGCCATGAATATAAGTTGGTCTCCATTAATTACTTGACCAGCCTTATTTATATACTCACCAAATTGATACCAAAACGGATTATAGAATATGTGATGTAATCCAAATGGAATTAATGATCTTTCTATTACTCCAAATACGAAAGATGCTAATGTTGGATTAGCATCGATCATACTTTTGGAAAAAACATTTAAGCCATGTTGAATCGGAGGCCATACAAAACTCATTGCAATACCAATTCCAATTGCACATACTGCTGTAACAATAGGAACAAATCTCTTACCTGAGAAGAATCCTAAGTAAGAAGGTAATTCAATATTGTAATACTTTTTATATAATTGCGCTGCCACAACACCCATTATAATACCACCAAATACTCCTGTTTGAAGTGTCGGAATACCTAATACGCTTGCAAACTCTGGATGTGCTCTTCCGACTAAATCTAGAGTAACTCCGGAAACAATACCTAAAGTTTTGTTCATTATTAAGAACCCGACTATTGCTGCAAGTCCCGCAACTCCCTCACCATCAGCAAGGCCTACTGCAACTCCTACTGCAAATAATAATGCAAGATTTGTAAAAATAACATCACCAGACTGCTCCATAATTTTAGCTACTATTTGGAACCAATGAGCATTCATCATTGGAACACTTGTTAAAAACTGTGGATTTTGAAACATGTTACCAAAGGCAAGTAATATTCCTGCAGCTGGCAATAGTGCTACTGGTAGCATTAAAGATTTTCCTACCTTTTGTAAAATGCCAAACGCTTTTTTCATTTATATTCCCCTCTCTTTTGTGGCATGTTAGAAAAATAAACAGCATGAGCAAAGTCATATTTATAGCTTCACCTAAATGTGGCTATAATATTATAATGACTTATGCTCATGCCTGATCTTATCAGTAACACGCAAATTATTTATTAAATTAGTTTTTTTGTAAACTTTTACATATAAGTTCGCACACATATTAAAATTATATGTACATACCATAAATAAGATATATAAATATTATCATATATTACTACTTTTTTCAACATTTTTATACATTGTTTGCATTGTTAATTAATTACTATTTATGTTAAATAGTAATTAAAAGATTCATATATAAACTTATCTATGAATCTTTTAATCTTCTCTGCTACACTCAAATTATAATAATTTTCTAAGATAAAATAAGCTAACAGCAATGATAATCATTTTGTTAGCTTATTTTTCATAATCACATCTTTAGCTTTTTATACTATTCGTCATTTAACGGTATTACCCTTTTGATTTTTTTTCTGGGTTTTATCTTTCGTATCTTTTGAACCTGATCTTTTTTCTGTACCTTTCTTAGCCATGTTAATCACCCCTTCAATGTGTATTTCATCTCTTATTATTTACATTTTATTTATTTTAATACACATGATTTATTGACTAACATGAATGTATTTACTTATAAATTTCCATATCTGAAATAGCCCTCTCAACTAGAGACTCAATATCTAAAACAGATTCAGACTTAATTATCTCAATTAACCTTGGTTTTGTTTTTGGATGTTTAGGAACAAAAATTGTACAACAATCCTCATAAGGTAAAATGGATGTTTCATAAGTTTCTATTTTTCTTGAAACATCTATAATATCTATTTTATCCATAGCAATCAGTGGTCTAAACACTGGTCTATCAGAAACATCGTCACTTACTACGAGCCCTTCCATAGTTTGACTAGCTACTTGTCCTATGCTTTCCCCAGTAGTTACCGAATTTATACCATATTTTTCGGCGAGTGCACACGCAAGTCTCATCATAAATCTTCTCATGATTATTGTTAATTCATCTTCTCTACACTTTTCTATAATCTGCATTTGAATTTCAGTGAAAGGTACTACGTACAGTGTTAATTTTCCAGTGTATTCTTTTAATATATTAGTTAATTGCTTTACCTTATCCTTTGCCCTCTCACTTGTATAGGGATGACTATGATAATAAACTGCATGAAGTTCTACCCCACGCCTTGCCATCATATAGCCTGCAACAGGTGAATCTATACCTCCTGATAACATAAGCATTGTACTGCCATTCATTCCATAAGGTAATCCGCACACTGCCTTTATTCTTTTAGAATAGATATATGCCATATTCCTTATTTCAACATTTATGACGCACTCTGGATTATGCACATCTACACTTACATTTTCATTGTTTTGTAATATGTAAGCTCCTACTTTTCTGCTTACGTCCATAGAACCTGGGGTAAAGTTTTTGTTCGCTCTGTTAGTTTCTACCTTAAAAGTTTTAGCTGGATTACCATCTAGCTCTAAAAGTCCTTGCCTTTCAATATTCTCTAAAGTCGCTTCAACCTGAGTAACTACGCAAACCTCCATAACACCAAAAACATTTTTAACCTTCTCTATGATTTTTTCCATTACATCTGAGTATATAAACCATCGACCTTGATCTTCAACAAATTCGTAATTTAAATCTCTAATTACGTTTTTTATATTATCCTTAAGTTTTTTTTCAAATTTCCCTCTATTGAGCCCTTTTAAAAATATCTCCGGGGCAAATTTTACAAGTATTAATTTCTTCATTTTTCATGCACTCCTCTGTTTCTAATATAAATTATACAATTATCTTTTGTAGAACTTTCTCAAAAATTTTAATGACTTATCTAATTCAATCGCCACGTAGTCTATTTCATCTTTAGTATTAAATTCCGAAAAACTAAACCTTATAGTTCCTCCTTGCTGCTGCACATTTCTTCCAAGAACCTTTAATATTTCACTTGTTTTATGATTTTTAGCGGAGCAGGCTGAACCTGTAGACACATATATCCCTTTTTTCTCTAAAGAATGAAGTAGTACCTCTCCTTTTATCCCCTCAAATGAGACACTCAGTATATATGGTGTAAAATGATTCTCTAGTTTGCTATTAATTATAACATCATCCAATTGGGATAGCTTTTCTATGAAATATTTCTTTAGCTCTAGAACTTTATTAAAATTCTCTCGCTGATTTTTGCAGATAATCCCCGCTGCGGCTTCAAATCCAACAATTCCAGCAAGATTTTCTGTACCTGACCTTAAATTTCTTTCTTGCCCTCCACCGCTTATTAAACTAAAAGGCAAAAGTCCTTTCCTTATATATGCAAATCCAATTCCGCGGGGTCCATGAATTTTATGTGCACTAGTAGATAATAAATCAATTTTACACTTTTGTACATCAATAGGAATTTTCCCATAACTTTGCACTGCATCTACATGAAATTTAGCCCTACTACTTTTCTCTTTAATTAATTTCCCTATGAGCTCAATATCCTGCACTACTCCTACCTCATTATTAACGTGCATTACGCTGACAATTTGAGTGTCACGTGTTATACTTCCTATAAGCTGTTCTACATCAATTCTACCACTCTCTTTCACATTAATATAAGTAACCTTTATTCCCAAATCCTCTAATGCCTTAAAGGTATTTAATACACTTGGATGCTCTATTTTAGTAGTTATTATATCTGAAGAAATTTTAGCGAACCCCTTTATAAGAAAATTATTACTTTCACTTCCTCCTGATGTAAATATTATTTCCTCACTACTAGCATTTATACTTTTAGCAATATTTAATCGCATCTCCCTAAGTTTTTGCTCTGCCTTAAACCCTAAACTATGGGCTGAGGATGGATTACCATAATAATTTCTCATTGCACTGCTGCAGGCCTCAATAACCTCCTCATAAGGCATGGTAGTTGCGCTATTATCTAAATATATTTCCATGTTTTTATCTCTCTCCTCTAATATAATCCACTAAAGTGACAATATTAATTCTTAGTATTTCACTCTACTTTATTCAATTATAAATATGTTAATTATTAATGTCAATAAATAAAGATAACATTCATTTAGCCTAATGTCTGTTTTTATGATAAAATAAACTAAAATATATAATTCATACACATACATACATACATACATTTGAATAATTTAACAGAATATATTAATTAATTTTAAGGGGGATACATATATGAAACCAAAGGTTAAAAGTATAAATATTTACGAACTACAACCAAATATGATTTTGGCTGATGATTTAATACTAAACGGTTTAACTTTAGTCGCAAAAGAAATTGCATTAAATAATTCAATGATTAAAAAAATATTAGAATTTTACCCATCAAACATTATAACCATTTATGAGAGCGAAGAAGAGACGGTAGTTCCTACTTCACAAAATTTAAAAAAGGAAAGTTTAATCCAAACTGAAAATGTATTAAATCGTTTTTCAAAAAAAATAGATAATTTTTTAAATAGCCTAGAAAAAAATTCTGAACCAGACCTAACAGAAATACGAATTATGTCTAAAGAAATTTTGGATAACCTTAATGATTATGGTTCTATTTTAAATATTGTAACCAATGGTAAAACTATAGACGAATATCTTACACGCCATTGTGTGAATGTCGCACTATTAAGTTCAATGCTAGGTAAGTGGCTTAATCTACCTAAAAAGGACTTAACACTTTTGACCTATACAGCTTTTCTTCATGATATAGGTAAAACGCTTGTTAACCCTACTATATTAAATAAACCTTCACAACTTACAACATCAGAATTTGAAGAAATTAAAAAGCATTCACTCTACTCTTATAATCTTTTGAAAGGTATTGCTTTTTTAGATGAATCCGTAATACTAGGAGTACTTACACATCATGAGCGTTTAGATGGATCCGGATATCCTCTTGGTTTAAAAGAAGATAAAATTAATACCTTCGCAAAAATAATAGCAATTACTGATATGTTTGATGCTATGACCTCTGACAGAGTCTATAAAAAAAAGCAAGACCCTTTTACGGTGCTAGATATTATGCAACATGATTGTATGGGTTTATTAGATTATAATTATCTAACTACTTTTATAAAACAAATGCCAAATTATTATACTGGTGAAATGGTAAAACTTAATAATGATTGTATTGGAAAGATAATTAAAATAGACGTAAATAATATTTCTAAGCCTTTGATATCTGTAGACTCAAACTTTATAGATTTAAGCAAGGAAAAAGATTTATTTATTATAGAACTTCTACCCTAGGCATATCTAACTAGGCTGAGAATGGGCATAATTTAAAAATTTTATAATTAGATCAAGTATCTAAAAACCAGATTAGGTATCTAAAAAACAGATTAGGCATCTAAAAAACAAGCTAGCATATTGGATAGTTGTTTTTTTAGATGTCTGTCATTGTAAGGAGTGCAAATCATGAATAGTACTGATCGAAAGAAGAGTATCCTCGCTGATATGTCTTTGCTTGTCGTCGCATTTTTTTGGGGAGGTGGCTTTATAGCTGTAAAAGACGCTTTAGATAATCTCACCCCTTTTTATATAATGTCAATGCGTTTTAGTATTTCTGTAATAATTATGCTTTTCGTTTTCAGAAAAAAAGTTAAAAGTATAACTAAGAATGAGTTAAAGGTTGGAACATTGGTTGGGCTTCTCTTGTTTTTAGGCTTTGCTGCTCAAACTGTTGGTATGAATTATACAACTGCTGGTAAAAATGCTTTTTTAACTGGAACTAATGTAGTTATTGTTCCCTTTCTTTATTGGGTAATCAGCAAAAAAAAGCCAGATGTTTATTCATTAATATCAGCTCTTTTGTGTTTTATTGGTATAGGAATGTTAACCTTAGACGGAGGTATACATATTGGACTTGGAGACAGTTTGACCTTAATATGTGCAGTATTTTTCGCAGCTCATATAGTTTCTGTTGGCTTTTTTATTAAAAAAATGGATGCTATATTACTTGTGATAATACAATTGGGCATCGCTGCAGTATTCTCAACTATAGCTGCTTTAATTTATGAACCAATGCCACAACCATTAAGTTCAAACACAATGTTTGCAATTGGTTATTTAGCAATTTTTAGTACAATGATTGCATTTTTCATACAAAATGTAGCACAAAAATATACTACACCTACTCATGCTGCTATTATTTTATGTTTAGAATCCGTTATTGGATCTATTTTATCTGTTATAATGCTTAATGAAATATTTACATCAAAAATGATTTTGGGGTGTTTAACTATATTTATCGCAATTATAACAACAGAAACTAAATGGAATTTTTTAAAAACAAAGAGTATACATATTGTTAAAACTAGATAAGAGCGACATACATGAAATGGATATACCAAGATGTATTTAGTTTATCCCTTCCAATTAATAACATAACAATTATTTGTTATATCCTTATTAACATCAAAAAAATGGAATATTAATAAATTATACATCACTAAATCTATCAGACATGTTATAATATTATAATAAGGCAACTGAAAAAACAAAATAAAAATCTTTAAAGGATGGGTGAACTATGAACATAGCTTTTTTTCTTACCCCTAAAAATGAAGTTGTTTATGAAAAACCGAATTCTACTATGAGACAAGCACTTGAACGAATGGAGTACCATAGGTATACATCTGTTCCCTTAGTAAATGAAAAGGGTATTTATGTAGGTACTTTAACTGAAGGTGATTTATTATGGAAATTAAAGAATACTCCAAATTTAAGTTTTAATGATACAAATAAAATTATAATTAAAGATATTCCAAGACATATGTCTAACAAAGCAGTATTAATTAGTGCAGACATTGAGAGCTTAATATCCCTTGCAAAGGATCAAAACTTTGTACCTGTTGTAGATGATAATGGTGTTTTCATAGGTATAATTAAAAGAAGTGATATAATAACTCATTGTTATAATTTATTATACGAAAAAGATGAATTAAAAACTATTAATAAATAGCATTATAATGCATATTCTAATAAATATGTATCTTAAAGAAAAGCACCTATACTAGCTTATACCTAGCACAGGTGCTTTTCTTCTATAAACTACTAGCAGCCTTTTTATCTATAATAATAGTTACATCATTATGAAGCTGTAGAATTGACGCCGGTATACTAGGATTTATTTTACCATTAACGGCTTTTTCTATGGCTTTCGCCTTATTTAATCCATTGGCTAGTAAAATAATCTTTTTTGAGCTCATTATTGTCTTGATGCCCATACTTATAGCTTTTACTGGCACATCCTTTATTGATTTAAAAAATCTAGAATTAGCTTCTATTGTTTCTTCATCAAGATTGACTAAATGAGTTTCTGCCTCAAAATTTACATCAGGTTCATTAAAACCAATATGGCCATTTCCACCTATGCCTAGCACTTGCATATCTATGCCACCAAGTTCTTTTATTTTATTTTCATAATTCACGCAACTAGAATCTACATCTTTTGCCATTCCATCAGGCATATTAATATTTTTTCGAGCTATATTTATTGTATTAAATAAGTTCGTATTCATATAATTATAGTAACTTTGAGGATTCTCTTTGTCAATTCCATAATATTCGTCCAAGTTAAAGGTTCTGACCTCCTTAAAGTCTACCTCCCTTTTGTTATACAATTTAATTAATTCCTTATACATTCCAAGTGGAGTATCACCAGTCGCAAGACCTAACACACTATCAGGTTTTAACATAACTTGACTTGTAATCATTAAAGCTGCTCTTTTACTCATTTCCTCGTAATTGTCTACTACTACTATTCTCATATTTGCACCACCTCACAATAATACCCAAAATTTCACTCTTGAGTTTCGTACACTATTTTTCCTTCCACTATTGTAGTTGACACATCTATATTATCATCAAAAATGACTATATCTGCATCACATCCAATTTCTAAATTCCCCTTTTTATTATCCATATTAATAACCTTTGCTGGATTAAGTGTTGCCATTGCCACTACCTCATAAATTTCTAAATCACTGTTACGGAGCATATTTAACACTGCCTTATTTAAAGTTAAAACACTTCCTGCCAGTGTTCCATCTTGAAGTTTAGCCGCTCCATCCTTAACTATTACCTTCTGTCCACCAAGATCATAATTACCAGCCCTCATGCAACCAGCTCTCATAGAATCTGTTATAAGTACCATTTTATCTTTATGAACAACATTTATGAGTATATTAAAAATTGCTGGATGAATGTGTACTAAATCTGCTATTAGTTCGCAAGTTATATCACTTGTGAATATTGCACCTACAATGCCTGGTTTTCTATGATTTAATGGAGTCATAGCATTAAATGCATGGGTCGCATGGGTTATTCCATCCTCAATTGCCTTGAGTGTCTCATCATAACTTGCATCTGAATGCCCTACTGACAATGTAATTTTGGAGTTATGTTTTACCTTTTTAATGAAAGTATGATTTTCATCCTTTTCTGGTGCAAGGGTTATGATTTTAATAATATCTAAATAATCCTTAATAATATCATAATCTGGCTTTATAATATTATCTTCCTTCTGAGCACCTTTATACTTTTCATTTATAAACGGTCCCTCCAAATGTACCCCAAGAATCCTTGCACCTTCAGTTTCTACCTTCATTGCTTTTCTCACTGCGTCTAAGGCTTTATATACACTATCAGTGTCCATAGTCATTGTAGTAGGTAAATAGGCTGTTACTCCATTTGCGGCTATTGTAGTACCTATAATCCTTAGTGCCTGCGGAGTTGCATCCATAGTATCATAACCTCCCGAGCCGTGAATATGAATGTCAATAAAACCAGGTGATACATATTTACCCTTAGCATCGATTATTTGTATTTCTTCATTATACTTTTCTTTATAATCTATTCTGAACTTAATGAATTCATCGCTTTTTATAATTTTTAGAATTTTTGCACTGAAAATTATTACGTGTTCATGCATTATTCTATCCTTCATAATAAGTTTTCCATTAACTAAAGCTTTAATATCAATCACCTCATCAAATATTTTAATATTTCAATATGATTCTTATAATATTTCTAAAAAGTTTCTAATTTGTTTTTACTCTTATTTTAGGGTTATTTGATATTTATACTTGTCACCTCTATATATAGCTTTTGTGTATTCAATTGGTGTTGCATCTTCTAAATAGGTAGTTTGCCTAAATATTAATGCCAATGCACAATTTTCTTGATTTAGAAGTTTACTTTCATATTCATTTAGCATTGTAGGTTCAATTGTTTGTTTTGCTTTATATGGATAATACCCATATTTTTCACGAAATATTCCGTATAGAGGTTTATCTTCAATCATGTCTCTATTCATTCCATCATATAAATAGTATGGAAGCCACGCTGTTTCAATGACTACGGGTTGTTCATCGCTACATCTCAATCTTTTGATTTCAATGATTTTAGTTTCATCCTCAGGCATTTCAAGTTCGAGCTTACATTGCTTAGTTGCGTCTATTACCTTAAAAGATAATATTTTAGTATTAGATATTACTCCATTTTCCTCCATCTGTTCTGTGAACCCTTTAAGTAGTGATATCTCGCGATTAACCTTTTCCTTTGATACAAAAGTGCCTTTCCCCTGTTCTCTATAAACTAGCCCCTCATTAACTAAGGACATTATAGCCTTATTAACAGTCATTCTACTAACCCCTTGGATTACGCATAACTCTCTTTCTGTTGGAATTAATTGACCTGGTTTTAAAACTTCATTTTCTATCATTTCTTGTAATATTTCTTTTATCTGATAATGAAGTGGAATAGGATTATCCTTTGATACTTTTTTCAAAACTTTCCCTCCTCAATTAGAAATAGTTTTTTTATAATCAATAACATAGTTCATATGTTATCATATTGTCATGTTGTATATACCAATTATATCTTAAATTTATTTATTTTGCAACCTATTTAATTAAAAATAGTAGTTGTTACCATTGCTGATCATCTAGTTACTCATATGAAAATTTGCCATGGAAGAATAAATATTAAAAAGGTTAACAAGAACTTTGAGTTCTTGTTAACCTTTTTGCTATCTTTTACCTATCAACCTTCATTGCTCTCATAGAATTTAACACAGCTATTAGCGCAACACCTACATCACCAAAAACAGCTTCCCACATAGTTGTAATTCCAAAAACAGCTAGTATCAAAATAGCTACTTTTACCCCTAGAGCAAATACAATATTTTGCATAACTATTGCATTTGTTTTTTTAGCAATCCTTATAGCCTGCGCAATTTTTGATGGTTCATCAGTCATTATTACTATATCTGCCGCTTCTATTGCAGCGTCTGTTCCAACCCCACCCATTGCAATTCCAATATCAGCTCTTGCAAGCACCGGTGCATCATTAATGCCATCTCCAACAAATACTATCTTTCCTTTAGATGATTTTTCATTTTGAAGTAACTCTAACTTCTCAACCTTCTCATGCGGTAGAAGTTCTGAATAAACTTCATCTACCCCTAGAATTTTTCCAATACTTAATGCTATATCTTTATTGTCACCAGTAAGCATTACTATTTTCTTAACCCCCATAGCCTTTAAATCGTCTATCGCTCGAATAGAGTCTTCTTTTATCTCATCAGAAATTTTAATACTACCTACATATTTATTGTCTATAGCTACATATATTATTGTGCCTGAATTTTCAGATTTATTATATGAAATTTTCTCACTATCCATTAATTTTGAGTTACCAGCTAGTACAAATTTTCCTTTTACTTTAGCGCTAATGCCTTTTCCTGCTATTTCCTCAACATCTTCAATATCATCTTTTCGTATGTCCTTGCCATAAGCTTTTAATATAGATGTTGCAATAGGATGACTAGAATAACTTTCAACGTGAGCTGCATACTCCAATAATTCATCTTTGCTTATTTCACCTTCTGTATGCATTTCTGTAACCTCAAATACTCCTTTAGTTAATGTTCCAGTCTTATCAAAGACAACCATTTCAACGCTATTTAATGCCTCAAGATAATTCCCACCTTTGACCAAAATGCCATTTTTAGATGCACCACCTATTCCTCCAAAAAAACCAAGTGGAATAGATATTACTAAAGCACAAGGACAAGACACTACTAAAAATACTAATGCTTTATATATCCACTGCGTGAAAGTAGCACCAGGTATCAAAAGGGGTGGAATAACAGCTAGCAACGTTGCACTTATAACAACGATTGGTGTGTAATATCTTGCAAATTTAGTTATAAAGTTTTCAGTTGGTGCTTTTTTACTGCTGGCATTTTTAACTAAATCTAAAATTTTTGCAAGAGTTGATTCTCCAAATTCTTTATTTACCTCTATAGTTAATAATCCATTTTTATTTATACAACCTGCTAAAATTTCATTACCACTTTTAACTTCTCTTGGAACTGATTCACCGGTTAAGGCAGATGTATCTATTAACGATTTACCTTCGATAATACGACCATCTAAAGGTACTTTTTCTCCTGCCTTTACTATTATTATATCTCCAATGTGTACTTCGTCCGGATCTACTTTCACAATCTCATCTTTAATCTTTTTATTTGCATAATCTGGCCTTATATCCATAAGTGCAGATATAGACTTTGTAGATTTATTTACAGCTACATCTTGGAAAAATTCTCCTACTTGGTAAAAAAGCATAACCCCAACGCCTTCTGAAAATTGCCCTATAGAAAATGCGCCCACTGTTGCGAGTGACATTAAGAAATTTTCATCAAACACTTCTCCTCTTAATATATTTTTTACTGCAACCATTAGGACTTCTCCACCAATTAATAAATAACTTATGAGAAATAAGACAAATTCAACAAAGTACTCTAATTTAAATACAACTGCTATGATGAAAATTGCTACACCCACAGAAAAACGTATAATTCTATTTTTATTATTTCCTTCTTCCTGACGAATATGCCCGTGATCATGACCATGGTTATGATCCTTTTCCACATACTTAAGTCCATTTACGTCTTTTGGTATAAACTTAACACCAGGTTCAATCCTCTTAACTATCCTTTGAGTTTCCTCTACACCCTTTAATACTTTATCTTCACTTTGAAATTGAATTACTAAGTTTTTACTGATAAAATTTATATTTGCGTCTATTACTCCATCTATTTTTTTACATTGAGCTTCAATTTTATTTGCACAATTAGCGCAACCTAGACCTTCTAAAATGAATTCCCTTTTTATTACAGCATCCATTTTCTTCCCCCGCTTTCAAAGTTTTTATCTACTTTTATATACTTATTTTTCTTTCTGTAATAAGATATTATCTACGTTCTTTTATGTGATTAAGTCCTTGATCAAAAATTTCCTTAACATGCTGGTCATCTAAGGAATAATACACAACCTTGCCTTCACGTCTATATTTCACAAGTCTAGCATTTTTAAGAACTCGAAGTTGATGAGAAATGGCTGATTGAGTCATATTAAGAAGAGCTGCTATATCGCAAACACACATTTCAGTTTCGAATAACACACAAAGAATTTTAATTCTTGTACTATCCCCAAAAACCTTAAAAAGATCTGCTAGGTCATATAAAGTTTCCTCTTGCGGTATTAATTTTCTAACTTTTTCTACTACATCTTCATGAATTGTCGAACAATTACAAAACTCAATATTTTTATCCATCTATTTCCCTCCGTTCATATGAACACATGAATTACTGTTCATATGTTTATTGTATTCTACTAATTGAAACTTGTCAACATTTTCATAAAATAATGGGGGGTAAATTCTTGGGGACGGTTAACAACCTTTTTACTAATTAATGGTTAGGGACAGTTAATAGCTTTGGAGCTATTAACCTAAAAACATAAATATCCTCGCTCCATATATGAATTTATATATGGAGTGTCAGCTCTTGAAAAAAAAGAAACTCCCATCATGTATTTATTCATGATGGGAGTTTCTTTTTTAATAAATTACCTCACGGTCTTTTTCATCTTTTTAAATTTTATTATTGATAACACTAATATTAGAAATTATACTAGAAATTATATCGATTCTCTTAAACGGCGTAATAAGATAATATCCATCTACATAAGGGTGAATTTCCCTTGCTATTTCAGTAGATATTTTAATTGCAAGAATACTCGCTTCTTCTCTCGAAATATCCTTGTATTGATGCATAATTTCCTCTGAAACACTTATTCCAGAAATTTCATTATTCATGAAGCAAGCATTCCGATAGCTTACAATTGGAATTATTCCACCTAAAATCTTCGCAGGTAATTCAATTCGAGCTAGTTTTAAATTTTCTACAGCCTGCTTTGTTAAAATCGGCTGTGTTAAAAACATTGTTACACCATTTTCAATTTTCTTTTTTGCATGTAATAATTGACTCTTAAAATTAATAGCATTTACATTTAAAGCAGCACAAATATTAAAAGGTGATTTAAATGTTGTATCATTTAAATTCGTGATATAATTCGCTAATATTGCAGAGTTGAAACTGAACATTGATTTAACTTCATCCCGCTCAGCAGATGGTATAGGGTCACCTGTTACCACTAAAACATTATTAACTCCCTCAATACTTAACCCTAAAAGAAGCGCTTTTGTGGCATTAATATTTCTATCACGGCAAGTCATATGAGGAATAGTTGTGATGCCCATTTCTCTTTTTAGCTTACAAGCAAGTAGACTACTATCAACCCTTACCCTTGCAACAGGACAATCTGCAATTGTTATTGCATCTACACCTTGCTCCTTAAGAGTTTTAGCACTATTCATAAAGAAATCTATTCCCGTATCCATTGGTGGGTCTAATTCTACTGCGATAATTTTTTTACCATCCCTGATTTTTTCCAAAAGAAGGCTTTTAACAATCGGTTTCTCAATATGGGTTATGTTATCCCGCTTACTTTGCGTAATTTCACGTGGAGATAAACTACTGATTTTTGCAACAGTTTCCCTTATAAATTCAGGAGTTGTACCGCAGCAACCGCCTATAATCGCAACGCCTTGTTTTGCTATTTCTAGCATCTGCCTTGCAAAGTACTCTTTGGTATTATTAAAAAATGTACGATTATTTATTACTGTTGGATACCCTGAGTTTGGCATTACGGAGATAGTTTTATTTTCAATATTAAGAGTTTTAATATATTTCAGTAAATGATATGGCCCAGAAAAGCAATTAAAACCGCAGGCATCTATAGAAGGCATCTGAGAAACTTTTTCTATAAATTTTTTACCTGATATCCCAAGCCTCGTAAACCCTTCTGGAGAAACCGCAAGCTCCATCAAAATATATGCCTTTGGATTTTTCTCCTTAATATACTTTGAAATCTCAACAAGATATTGATCACTGCTAAAGGTTTCAAATATAAAGTATGATGCACCAAGATTTAAAAATAAATCTAATATTTCTTTGTAGGCCTCCCATAGATCCAGCATTTCTAAAAAGGGGATTGGTCCAATGTCTGCAAAAACTAAAACTTCAGTACCCTTCGCAGCATCGCAAGCAATCTCATAACCTTTTACAATAACATCTTTCACTGTATCAGAATTACTTTCAAGACTAATTTTATTTGCTCCGAATGTATTGGTTTTAATAGCCATGCAACCTGCATTTATATATTCCTTATGTATATTCAATATCGTATTTCTGTCATAAATATTTGCAAGCTCACATTTAGATAATGGATTTTCACAAACACTTGCATAATACGTTCCCATTGCACCATCAAAAATTAATGGACTTCCTTTAATATTCATATATTTCCCCCTGTAGTAAAAAGTTTCGTTTTAATAAAAAATCTCATTAATTTAATTATACCAAATAAATCTACATATAGTGTAACTTCTTTAAGCTTTGAAATTGGATATTTAATTAGAAACCGATTAGAATTCCTAGTTTTTATTTTTAGTAAGAATAATTATTTATTTTTAAGATAATATTAAATAAAAAAGGGAATAATAATATTTAAAATGAATTTAAAGGAGATGTTTTTATGGATAAGTATGTTTGTTTAGTATGTGGATACGAATATGATCCAGAAATAGGAGATCCAGATGGTGGAGTAGCACCTGGATCTAAATTCAAAGATATTCCTGGCAATTGGATTTGTCCACTATGTGGAGTTGAAAAATCAGAGTTTGAAAAAGTTAAATAAAATACTTATACTTGAAGTCAGGAATTTTTAATCGTAAATGATTAAATTTTTCTGACTTTCATACACTTTTTTAAATACATTTATATTACTATTGATATTCTCTGGCAAAACTGCGTAACTCATAATCCATAATATAAAAAAAGCTTTTACTTATAATTTAAAATTATTTGTAAAATTAAAACCATTTACTTACGTCATTTAATATACTAAAATTAGTTAAATCATAATGAAGAGGCGTCACGGTAACATATCCTTCTTTAAAATAAATTGTGTCCGAATCTTCCTCATGGATATCTTTTACGATGCCTTTAATTTCATACTGTATTTCATTATTTTCCCCAGTAGATTCTATATAATTATTCTTATACAATCTGCTACCAATTTTGCATACTTTAATTCCTTTTATTTCATTCCCTTTTAGTAGTGGAATATTTACATTCAATACAATGCTATCAGCAATATCATTCTCTTTAGCTTTAAGCAGTATTTCACTAGCATATTTAGCTGCCACATCATACGTCTCAATATTATCCTTAATATCCATTGAAATTGCCATTGCTGGTATTTTATAAATGCACGCTTCTATTGCTGCAGAAACTGTACCAGAATATAAAACATCCGTACCTAAATTTAAACCTTTATTGATTCCTGATACTACCATATCTATTTTACCATCAATAAGTTTATTAATTCCAATTTTCACACAATCCGCTGGGGTTCCATCTACACTGAAAGCTTTTGATTTTAACCCTTTAATTTTAGTTTCTCTCACAATAAGTGGCCTAGAAAGCGTTATGGAATGTCCACAAGCACTTCTTTCCTCGTCTGGTGCTACGATAATTACTTCATGATCTTTTTCAAGTTCTTTAGCTATTGCGTATATCCCTTTCGCACTTATACCATCGTCGTTTGTCAGCAATAATCTCATTTTCGTTCCTCCGATCATTCAATAGAATACATGATATTTTAAAATAACTTTGCTACTTTTGGAGTTTATTTCTATTATCTCATATTTGAACTTGCTTTACTCCTATTATATTTTATTTTACTCTAGCTATGAGAGAATTATTATTTATTTCTATATTTGGAGCATTGAATGGTTACCTAATGACAGCAGTTAGAATACCCTTTGCTATGGCACAAGATAAACTTTTACCATGCGATAAATTTTTAGGAAAAGTACATCAAAAATATCAAACTCCACTAAATGCTTATATATTTGAGGCAGTACTTACTTGTATATATATATTTAGCGGTTCTTTTAATACCTTAACTGATCTTGTTGTCTTTGTTTTATGGATTTTCTTTACAATGGCAATAGCTGGTATCTTCATATTAAGAACAAAACATAAAAATTTAATGAGACCTTATAAAGTACCATTTTACCCAATAGTTCCACTAATAGGGATTATTGGTGGTATATACATCCTAGTAAGTACACTTTTAACTGATACCGTAAAGGCACTTATAGGAATTGCAATAACCTTAATTGGATTGCCTGTATATTGGTATATAAAGAAAAACAAATAATAAGGAGGAAAGTATATATTACTACAATTGCGTTTCGCATCGCTAAGTAATATATACTTCCTTACCTCCTTAGATGATATCTCAATAAAAGGCAATGCGTGATGCATAGCCTTTTATTATTGTTGTTCAAATTATTTCCCTTTCTTCTTTTTTTTAAGGTTTCCTTGCCTTGCAATACTTTCTGTAGGCTTTATCTTGGACGTTGCCTTAACACTCTTAGCTTTTTCCATTGATTTATTAACAGCTACCTTACTCTTAACAATTGCCTTCATAATAGCCCCCCTAAATTGTTTTTATTTTTAAATTGTACTGTATTAATCATAAAAATAACAGTAAAAACATAATTCATTACTCATATACATCTATGTTTTTTCATTACATGATTAAATTTTAGATATGGTATTTCTCTAGATTGACTCCAAATAAGAAACGCAGAAATATTGAAACTTGATTTAGAAATTCTTGTTTTACGATGTAGAACTCTCGTGAGCCTCACAGGAAGTGAGGCTATCGAACCTGAGGCAGGACGCCGAATGTGAGCGCTAGAGAATTTTACATGAGCAAAACATTAGAATTTCTTTATTAAGTTTCTTATTTCAAGTTCTTATTTGGAGTCGCCAAGAGAAACGCAATTGTAATAATATATAACTTCCTTTTGCTATATTTCTTTTTCGAGCATCCCTAATAATTCATCAAATCTTTTTATAGTATCCTCTAAAGGTTTTGGAGTCGACATATCTACCCCTGCTTTTTTAAGTATATTTATTGGATAGTCACTTCCACCACTCTTTAAGAATCCAATATATCGCTCTACTGCACTCTCACCTTCTTCAACTATCATTTTACTGAAAGAATTTGCTGCTGCAAATCCTGTGGTATATTGATATACATAAAAGTCATTATAAAAGTGAGGAATTCTTGACCATTCCATGTCTATTCCCTCATCTACCACCATTTCAGGTCCAAAATATTTTATATTTAAATCATGATAAATTTTACATAAATCTTCTGGGGACAATGGATTACCCTGTTCAATTTTTTCATGTGCTATTTTTTCAAACTCTGCAAACATACATTGCCTAAATACTGTAGTTCTTATTCCCTCCAATTGCTGATTTATTAAAAATAATCTTTTCTTCTTATCGGTCTCATTTTTAATTAAGTAATCTATTAATAAACATTCATTAGTTATAGATGCAACTTCTGCGCAGAATAACTCATATCCCGAATATATATATGGTTGAGTCTTCCTTGAATAATATGAATGAATAGAATGCCCCATTTCATGAGCAAGGGTGGATACATCATTTAACTTATAATTATAATTTAAGAGTACGTATGGCATACTGTCATAACAACCCCAGGAATATGCTCCAGAACGTTTACCCTTATTTTGAAATACATCTACCCATCCTTCATTAATTCCATCTTTAAAGATATTTAAATACTCTTCTCCAAGTGGTGTAATACCCATTAATGCTATTTTAACAGCATCCTCATATTCAATGTGATCTTCCTCTGCTTCTATTATTGGCACATATAAATCATACATGTGCATCTCATCAAGCCCTAGAAGTTTCTTTTTAAGTCCTACATATTTATGAAGGGATGATAAATTGTTATTTATAGTATCCACTACATTATCATAAACCTCCATAGGAATATTATTTGGTTTTAAAGAACTTTCTAGTGCGCAGGAGTAATTTCTTGTTTTCGCATTAAATATAAAGTTTTTTATTGAAGATGTTAATGATGTTGTTAAAGTATTGCTAAATCCTTTATATGTTCCGAATAATGTTTCAAAAGCATCTTTTCTTACTCTTCTGTCCTTTGATTTTATAAAATTACTGTAGTTTCCCTCAGTTAATTCAATATCATTACCTTTTTCATCTTTTATACATGGAAAGGTCATGTCTGCATTTGTAAGCATTGAAAAAATGTTTCCTGGTGCATTTAAACAATCGCTAACAGATGCCAAAAGCTTTTCTCCCTCTGCATTTAAGGTATGATCCTTTTGATTTAAAATATCTGATAAGTAGAACTCATATACTTTAAGCTTTGGAAGCTTATTTATTGCCTCATCTATAGCTCCCTCTTTTAATTCTAATAATTCCGGAATAAAAAATGCTGTAAAACTTGAAACCTCTGCCCCATATGCATCGATCTTATTTTTAAGCACTTGAAACTTGGCATTACCTGTGTCTTCGTCCCCTCTTAAATGCGCATATACAAGCAATTTATCTAGAAGTCTTTCAATTTCTACATTGCTTTCTAGAAATGATAACAACTCTTCTGCCGTTCCCAGTTTCCCTGAAAATTTCTGCATTTTTGGTGCTTTAGATTTTAGTGTTTCAAACTCTTCTTCCCACTCAGCTGAACCCTTATACATCTTTTCAACGTTCCACTTGTACATACTATCAAGTTGATCTCTCGTTTTAAGTTTTATAACTTCACTCATTAAACTTTCCTTCTTTCTTTTTACAAATTTTAAATCTATTAAGGTAGATTGTTAAATTACACATTATCCTATTGTATAGTCTATTACTACACCTCTATTTAAACCTAAACTACAACATATTTAGTATATAAATATTAGCTTATTTTTATTCCAACATATCTATTATGTTGGAATAAATATTTCTTATATACTATCTTGCTATATAATGTTTGTTATTTATTTTCATGTAGCTTAAGCCATTTAATTACATCCCTTATTACTTCTTCCTTATTAGTTTCATTAAGCATTTCATGTCGTCCATCTTTATAAAGCTTATAATTCAAATCCTTAATTCCATGTTCATTATAAGTCTTAACCAATTTTAGAACGCCTCTACCATTTTTCCCTACAGGATCTTTATCACCTCCGAGAATGTAAATAGGTAAATCCAAGGTCGCATTTTTAATTTCCATCTTGTTTTCTATGCTTTTAAGACCACTTAGAAAATCATAAAAAAATCCTGCTGTAAAGATTGCCCCACAGAATGGATCAGCTATATATTTATCTACTTCTCTTTTGTCCCTACTAAGCCAATCAAATGCTGTTCTATTCGGCTTAAAAGAATTGTTATAACTTCCAAAAATTAATTTGGTTAATTTAATGCTTTTAGCGTTTCTTCCAATTTTTCTTATCTCTCCTTTTGCTATCAGCCTTGCTATATCTATAATAATCCCCTGTTTACCACAAGTTCCTGTAAGAATTGCACCCTTTAATTCACTTCCATATAAACAAATATATCTTTGTGTTAAGAAAGACCCCATACTATGTCCAAATAAAAATATAGGTTGGTTACTATATTCTTCTTTAATTCTCTCATTTAATTCATGCATATTTTCAACCATAGAATTAAATCCATCTTCACCTAGGTTGCCAATTTTCCCTGCAGTTTTTCCGTGACCTCTGTGGTCATTAGCATAAACAATAAACCCCTCATTTGTTAAATCTCTTGCAAAACCTTCGTACCTAGCTGCACTCTCCGCCATTCCATGTGCTACCATAACTACCCCATTTATTTTTACATTTGCGTTTGGTAGCCATTTGTATACGAATATTTCTAAATCACCCCTATCCTTAAACGTAAAATTTTCTGTTATCATACCCTCATCCCCTATTTATATTTTCTTATATATTATTTTTTTATTACATAATCTTGAAACTCTTTTTTATAATTCCAACAAGTCTTTTTATATTATTCTGTATGATTTTTGATATCCAAAACACTAAATACAAAAAAGCCACACTATTTAAATCTATTACTTAATAGACTTGCTAGTGTGGCTCTCATTTCTCTTAGCCATATTTCATATTTACTCTCAATTAAAATTATATCACTAAAACATATATTTGGAAAGTGATATTATCCAAATTTTAAAATTAATATTTCATTAAAGTATCTTTTTTAACACAATTACCCTTATTTTTCTAAAACTTTATAGTTGACCTCTATATATTTATCTTCATCGTAGAACTTCTCTGATTGTCCATAAATACGCACATCTGTTTCTATAGCATTTTTGGCAATATATTTCGCAGTATTTATAGTAACATCAATAGTTTTATCTACTAGAACAGCGGTCACTGCCGCTGTTATTTTTGAAGTTTTGCCCACTACTCTACCTACTAGTGTGCTATACTTCTTACTTTTTATAGCTAACTTTTCCTTACCAGAAATCTCCGCAATAGAAGATATAACATTACCTGTTAGCCCGATGCCATATTCAGCGGTATTTCCAACTACTTTTCCAACACCATATATTATTTTTCCTGCCATCGTCATAATTATCACCATACCCATATTTATACTTATATGCTTTTATTATACCATATTATTAAGAAATTATTACTAATAAAACTTGCAAGAATTATAAAATCATTTTTCAATTCATAATAATTACCTTTCTCATCGTTTTTTACTTGAATCTGCAACTGTATAAATCTTTTAAGATATTGTATAATGATTAAGTTATACAAAAAAAAGCATACTTTATAATGTGTGTTAAAGATATAGGGGATGAACATATGACAAAAACTATATTTAAAGGTAGTGCAATGTTAAATCCTGTTCCTGTAGTATTAATTACCTCAAAAAATAAAGAGGGTAAAGTAAATGTTTTTACAGTAGGATGGATAGGAACCGCTTGCACTAAACCTCCAATGATTACCGTGGCCATAAAGCCCGAAAGGCTTTCCTATGATTATATAAAAGAAAGTGGTGACTTTGTAGTAAATTTACCTAACTCAACACTTGTTCGCGAAGTTGATTATTGCGGAGTTCGCTCTGGAAATCAAATAGACAAAATTCTTGAGATGAACTTCACTCTTGATAGCAGCAAGGATGTCATCGCCCCAATAATATCTGAATGCTACATATCTCTAGAATGCAAAGTTAAAAGCATTACACCTTTAGGAACCCACGATTTATTTTTAGCTGAAATACTAAATACTCATGTAGACGATAGCTTAATAGATGCTGCTGGAAAAATTCATTTTGAAAAAGCGGATCTTATTACTTATTCTCATGGAGAATATTTTAGCGTTAGTTCTAAACCGCTAGGTAAATTTGGTTACTCAGTCCAGAAAAAAGATAAGAAATCACATACAAAACAATATAAAAAGAAAGCCTGATCGCTCAGACTTTCTTTTTATATTGTTTTATTTGGTATTAATTTATCTGGTACTGATTTATTTAATATGGATTTATTTTCAGAGTCCTTAGTCATTCTTAACATTTCAGCAATACCTGCTATGCTACCAAAAGTTGACAATGTTTCATTTGGTAGTATAAGTTTATTAGCTGGATTCTTCGCCATTTCTTTAAGTGCCTCTACTTGTTTAAGTGCAATAACTGTTTCATTTGTACCGGACTCAATGATTGCCGTATTTACTTTTCTTATTGCCTCTGCTTCCGCAATTGCAATAGTCTCTATAGCCCTTGCTTTACCTTCAGCTTCAAGAAGTTGAGACTCCTTAAGTCCTTCTGCACGCCTTATATTCGCTTGTTTTTCAGCCTCAGCATTTAATATTTGAGCTTGCTTATGTCCTTCTGCTTTTTCAATTTGGCTTTGTTTTTCACCTTCTGCTGTAAGTATAAACGCTCTCTTATCTCTCTCAGCTCTCATTTGTTTTTCCATAGCTTGTTGTATTTCAGCTGGTGGTACAATGTTTTTAATTTCTACAGATAATATTTTTATTCCATAAGCATCTGTGATTTCATCGATTATTTCAAGAAGCTTAGAATTTATTCTATCTCTTCCGGATAATACTTCATCTAAAGTCATGTCTCCCACAATGTTTCTCATATTAGTAATAGTTGAATACACAATACCTGATTTATAATCCTCAATATTGTACACTGCATCTCTTGAATTAATAACCTTATAAAATATAACATTATCAATTGATATATTTACATTGTCCTTAGTTATAACATTCTGTGGTTGGATATCTAATATTTGTTGCTTCGTAGAAATTTTTCTTCTAACAAAATCTGCAAATACGATCGTTAAATGCCAGCCCGGCTCCAATATCCTATGAAACTGACCAAATCTTTCCACTAAAATCACGTACCCCGTATTAACAATTTTAATAGATGTTAATATCATGATAATTATTATTAACAATAAAACTAAACCTATAATCGCTCCCATAATAAATTCCTCCTCAAATTTTAATATAGTTTATACCTTATCTATTAACAATTTATTTCCTTCTATACCAATAATTTGAACCATGTCACCTTTTTTTAGAGGTTTTCCCACGTTTTTCACAGTCCAATAAATACCTTGAAACTTAATATTTGCTTTATCATCAATATCTTTTGCTATAGCAAATTCTTTTCCTACATACCCCTCCTCCATAGTCAAAGTCCTTTTTACAGTTTTCTTTATGGTTCTTTTAACTATAGGATATCCAATAGCCATAACCACTGCACTAACTGCAACGAAAACAATTCCTTGAACAATTACCGGTGCACCTAACCCAATAGCTATTATCGCTGCAACCGCACCTATGGCAAACCATATAAACATAAAACTACTAGTTGTAATATCAATAACTAGTGCTCCTAATGCTACAATTACCCAAACTATCATCGGCGTCCATTTCATATTGTACCCCCTTTCAAAATATGAGCTTTCACGGAAACTCCTTAGAGCCTGTGATTACTCATTTTTATTATCATTAATTTTTAGTGATTCCCCCATTTTTTTGCATAAAACACTTGACAAGTTTGTAAAATTTTGAGGTCCTCCTCTTA